>Ga0335078_10000560_pt1 | contig 56937 bp, 55 predicted proteins | sample Lox_Sample_32_FD_206711 | JGI IMG/M metagenome (GOLD analysis project Ga0335078, IMG submission 206711) | Soil microbial communities from Loxahatchee National Wildlife Refuge, Florida, United States - Lox_Sample_3.2 | ecosystem: Environmental > Terrestrial > Soil > Wetlands | place: USA... | reverse complement strand
AGACGAAGCGGACATTTACCCTGCCTTGGGAGTATTGGCTTCGTGGGCCGTTAAAGAAAGAGATTGAAGCCGAGCTGCATTCCCTGGCGGCGCCGCTTAAGCAGTTTCTGAATGCCGAGGCGGTCGAGCGTGTCTGGAAAGACTTTCTGAATGGGCAAACCAGTTGGTCGCGGGTGTGGAGTCTGTTCGTTTTGAACAGATGGGCAACGCAGCATCTTGCGAGCTGATCGTTCAACAACATCTGTTCTCCTCTGCTTCGAAGGCCCAATTCTCATGAACATTCTGTCCAATGAACCATTGATTGCTTCCTGCGGACCAAGATGGAGCGATCAGATTGTAGACAAGCAAGAACCATGCGAATCCTCCTGCTGAACGAATACTTCCCTCCTGACACTTCAGCGACCGCAAAGATGGCCGCTGCCGTTGCGGAGGAACTCGCCCGGCATCACCAGGTCACCGTGCTCTGCGGGAGGCCGTCCTATGACCCCTCCGAGCGGCATCGTTTTTACTTCTGGCGTCGCGAGAAACAGAACAGCGCGACAGTGGAACGTGTGGGCTCCACGACGTTCGCGCGGCACCGGATGCGGCATCGTCTGTTCAATTATCTCTCTTACGTAATATTGTCGGTCCCACGCGCCTTATTCATTCGCACTGACATTGTTCTTGCAATGACAGACCCGCCCTTCGAGGGCATAGTTGGAGCTTTTGTGGCGTGGCTGAAACGGCGGCCATTCGTTTACAACATTCGCGATCTCTATCCGGAGATGGCGATCTCCGGAAGGATCGTTCAGCCTGCTCGCTGGTTGAGGTTCTGGGAGAGGATGCACCGTTGGGCCCTGGGGCGCGCGGCGCGGGTCGTCGTGCTGGGGGAGGATGCCTCGGAAAGGATCAGCGCGAAGCGAATAGATCCCGCGAAGATCGTCGTTGTTCGTGACGGTGCAAAGGTACCGAAAGCAACTCCAGCTGCGAATGATCGTGTAATCAGCGAGATCCGGGCCGGATATCCCTTTGTGGTCCTTCATGCAGGAAACCTGGGTTTCTATGGCGCTTGGAACACAATTATTAGAGCTGCGCAGTCGCTGAATGGTGCCGGCATCGGATTTGTTTTCGTAGGCGATGGTGCTATGAAGCCACAAATCCAGGCCTCTGCGAATGGCTGCAAGGCAATTCGATTCATGCCGTTTCGTCCTGCGAACGAAGTTCCCCACGTTTTGGCGGCGGGCGACCTTCATCTGCTTACAATTCGGCGCGGACTCGAAGGTGTAGTGGTTCCGAGCAAGCTGTACCCGATTCTGGCTGCTGGCCGCCCAGTGCTGGTGCTGGCGCCTGAAGAGAGTGATGCCGCCCGAATTATTCGAAAAACCGGTTGCGGAGTGGTCGCTGATCCGGATGACCCGACATCAGTCGTGAAGGTAGTAAGCCAACTAGCACGCGATCCCCAGCGGATTGCAGCAATGAGCACACACGCCCGAGAAACCGCGATGGAATTCTCACTGGAAAAAGAACTGCGACGTTTTGTTCACGTGATCGAAGAGACAACGCGAGTCTATAACTCGGTTGGAAATGAATGCTTCTCAAACATCGGAGAATAATCAATGAAGACTCGAATTCTGGTAACCGGTGCAGGTGGTTTCATTGGCCATCACCTCGTCAACCGTCTCAAAGCTGAAGGGTGCTGGGTGCGGGGAGTGGACCTGAAACATCCTGAATATCAAGACTCTGCGGCCGACGAATTTGAGATTCGTGATTTGCGCAAATGGGAAGACTGCCTGGGTGCCAGCCGTGGCTCGATAGACCAGGTCTACAACCTGGCAGCCGACATGGGAGGCATCGGCTACATCACAGCTTTTCACGCCGACATCGCGCGCAATAACACCCTGATTAACGCGCACATGCTGGAGGCGGCGAGGCAAAACGACGTGAAGCGCTTTCTGTTCTCGTCTTCGGCCTGCGTGTACGCACAAAGCAAGCAGAAGAACGCCGACGTTGCCCCACTCACGGAAGCGGACGCCTTTCCCGCCGAACCGGAGCCCGGCTACGGTTGGGAGAAGCTGTACGCTGAGGAGCTATGCCGCTATTACTGGCAGGACTACAAGTTCGAGACCCGCATCGTTCGCTTCCACAATGTTTACGGTCCTTTAGGCACTTATGACGGCGGCAAGGAAAAGGCACCAGCAGCAATTTGCCGCAAAGTGGCTCTCGCTCCGGATGGCGGCGAAATCGAGGTGTGGGGGGATGGTCAGCAGACGCGGTCCTTTATGTATGTGGATGACTGTGTCGAGGGGTTGCTGCGGATCATGGCCTCGGATTACCACGACGCTCTCAACCTGGGCACCGACGAACTGGTGAGCATCAACCAATTGGTAGACATGGTCGGCGAAGTCGCCGGAAAGCGCTTGACCAAATGGCACAACTTGAGTGGGCCGCAGGGAGTGCGCGGACGCAACAGCGACAACCGCCTGCTGCACAAGACTCTGGGGTGGCAGCCTTCCATCTCGCTCAGGAACGGCTTGGCCTCGACCTATCCTTGGATCCAAAAAGAGCTTCAGGCAGCAGGACGTACAAAAATTATTGAGCAAATATCTGCAGCCTAGCCGCCGCAATCAACCAATCTAAATCGGGCTGAACCTTGGCGTTAGGAGACCCACCGTGTTTGGCGGACTGATCACATTTGCAATCGCGTTGACTACAACCCTCCTTGTGACAATGCCTGTGCGGCGCTTTGCCTTACAGTTTGGAATTGTTGACAGGCCGAACCATCGCAAGATCCATGAAGTTCCGATGCCCCTCCTGGGAGGAGTTGCAATTTACTGTGGCACCGTTCTGGCCATCATGTTTTCGCTCGACGGCCAGCCACGGGCTCAGATTTTCGGAATACTGGCCGGCGCGACATTGCTTCTGGTCACGGGCATTCTCGACGATCGCGGCCTGTTGCACAATCAGATCAAGCTGTTCGTTTCCATGCCGCTCGCTGCGGCAACGCTCGTCACACTAGGAGTGCGCTTTCATGTCTTCGAAGCATACCTGCCCGGACTTACAGGGTCCGTCGCGGACGCTGCGCTCACCATGCTCTGGGCGGTCGGAATTACTGCGGCGTTTAGCATCCTGGATCACATGGACGGCCTGGTCAGCGGAGTAGCCGCAATTGCTTCGTTCTTCTTTGCAGTTCTGGCATTCATCAATGGTCAAGTGTTTGTGGGAACTCTGGCTGCCGCAGTGTTCGGCGCTTCTCTGGGCTTCTTGCGCTGGAATTTCAAGCCGGCCAAAATCTTCATGGGCGATGGCGGCGCCATGTTTCTCGGTTTCATGCTGGCCACGCTAGGCCTAAAGCTGCGCCCCACACACTTGCCGGTGGCGATTGCTTGGATGGTTCCTGTCCTGGTTCTGGCGATCCCGATTTTTGATACCACCCTGGTCACGATTTCCCGGTCGCGCCGCGGATTGTTGCCCTTTGCCTCGCCGGGCAAGGACCACACGGCGCATCGTCTGGCTAATTGCCGATTGGGCCAACGAGGAGCAGTATTAATGATTTATGGTGCCGCCATGTTCTTCGGAGTACTGGCTGTGATTCTCTTCCTTAGTTCTCTGCAATGGCCTCTTGTATTCAGCGCGGCTCTGGTGTTGAATGCTCTGGCAGCTATCGCCGTGTTAGAAAAGCTGCCTTATCAACGCCAGGACCTGCGCGACCGTTGATATCGGAACGCTAAGTCGAGGGAATCTGAGCCTTGAATTCTGAAATTGGAATCGTGGGCGGCTCTGCTGCGGGACTGTTTACAGCCCACCTACTCGGCCGCGCTGGCAAGAAGGTACGGGTCTTTGAGAGTGCTGAAGAGTTTGATCCGAGGCCGCGGACGCTGATTGTTACCAGCCGAATGAATGACGTGCTCGGGGATCTTGGCAAGAAAGCTCAGGTCAACGAGATTCGCCGCTTCGAGTTATTCACCGACGGGCGGGTCGCCAGAGTCAGTCTGGGTCGCCCTGATCTTGTTATTGAACGTAACCGTCTGATTCGCGAATTGGCTTCGGCAGCCATGGCCAGCGGCGCACAAATCGATTTCGGACGCCAATTTGTATCGCTGGAAAGTAGCGGGCACCAACTGACCTTGCAGCTGCGCCGACCCGACTCGGGCGTGGAAGAAGCCAGCGTGAACACGGTAGTGGGTGCGGACGGGGCCTTCAGCCGCGTTGCTCGCAGCGCGGGTTGGGCGGCGCAACCGACAGTGCCGCTGGTCCAGGCCATCGTCCGCTTGCCCTCCGACATGCCGCCGGACACTACCCGCGTATGGTTCATTCCGGACGATACCCCATATTTTTACTGGCTGATTCCTGACTCGCCGACGACCGGCGTTGCCGGACTTATCGGCGAGGACGGCCCGGCTACTCGCCGTGCCCTGGAAGGATTTCTCGCGAAACGAAATTTCAATCCCATCGAGTACCAGGCAGCGCGAATTCCGCTCTATTCCAAGTGGACTCCCATTCGGCGACGGCTTGACGGTGGCGATGTGTATCTAGTGGGGGACGCGGCCGGGCACGTGAAAGTAACCACGGTGGGCGGAATCGTCACCGGCTTCCGCGGCGCGCTGGGCGTTGCTGAGGCCATTCTCTCGGGCAGGCCAGGACGGAAGCTAAGAGCTTTGCGCCGGGAACTTGATGTTCATCTTCTCATTCGCAAGATCATTCATAACTCGAATCAGGCTCGGTACTCACACCTCGTGGATCTGTTGAACGCTCGCACCCACAAGGACCTCGAAGGATGTACGCGAGACGAGCCTTCCCAGGTTTTGTGGCGGCTTTGCCTTCACCAGCCGCGTCTTCTATTGTTCGGACTCCGTGCGCTCCTGAGTGGCGGCGGATTCAGAGCTTCAGCACCAAGTCATTGATTCACGAACCGACCGCTCCCTAAATTCCAGATCAAACCAGTATTACCACTCCCATGATTACAACATTGCTCCTCTTGCTGATCCTGATCAGCGTTTGGGCGGGTTTCTACCAGTTGGTAAAGCAGCAGGGACGCATGCTGCTCCGCCTTGACGCACTCGAGCACGGCGCGCATGCCGCTGACCATGACTCTGCGGCGCCAGGTGAAAGCGTCGAAGTCGAGGGTTTGCCCTCAGGAACTCCTTTCCCCGCTTTTGAATTCCCTGACCTGTTCGGCAAGATTCACACGCTTGAGGAGTTTCGCGGTAGGCGCCTGCTGCTCATCAACTGGAGTTTCGACTGCGGTTTCTGTGAAGCGATCGTTGGTGACCTGGCCGGCCTCGAAGCTGGTCTGAGGAAACAAAACGCCCAGATCGTGCTTCTGGCCTCGGGCGCTGAATCGTCCAACCGCTCGCACGCTGTCAGCCACGGTCTGAAGGCGCTCATCCTGCTGCCGAAGGATCACCAACCTCAACCTTTTGAACAGCAGGGCACTCCGGTCGCCTACTTCCTCGACGAGCAGGCCCGAGTGGCGGCGCCGTTCGCCAGCGGGGCGGACCAGGTTGTGGCCTTGGCGCGTAGCATCGCCAACTCGGGGACAGAGGCTACCGAACCGAAGTATGAACGCGGCAAGTTGAAAAGTGAACGACCGCTTGCCGAAAGCCATATCGAGCGAAACGGGTTGAACGCCGGCACCCCGGCGCCTGACTTCCGCCTGCCCGACCTTCAGGGCCACACCGTTTCATTGAATGATTTTCGTGGACGACGTGTGCTTCTCGTATTCAGCGATCCACATTGCGGACCTTGCGACGAACTCGCCCCGCATCTGGCGCGCTTGCACCAGGAGCACAGGAACAATGGCCTTGCTGTGCTTCTGGTCGGGCGCGGCACTCCAGAAGAGAACCGCGGAAAAGCAAAGCAGTTCGGGTTTCAGTTTCCGGTAGTGCTCCAGGACAAGTGGAGGCTTTCCAAGGAATACGGGATTTTTGCCACACCCGTGGCTTTCTTGATCGGGGAGAACGGGGTGATCGCCAAGGACGTGGCAGTCGGAAAAGATGCAATATTGGCCCTCGCCGCTAAGGAGCGAGGCTAGCAGGGAGCGTGCTATGAGTTCACTTTTTGATGATGTATCGCGAATTGTCGCCAGTCCGGTATCACGGCGAAAAATGCTGGGCTTGGTCGGCGGCGCCGTTGGAGGCGCGGTACTGGCCTCGCTCGGTCTGGGCAAAACCGTGGCCGCCTTTGGCGGCGGCAACACCGCCAAATGCCCTCAGGGCCAAACGGCTTGCGGCAGTAAATGTTGTACTTCAAGCCAAGTCTGCAGCGATGGCATGTGCTGCAACAAGGGTATGACGAACTGCGGCGGAATATGCTGCCCTCCCGGCCAGGTCAACTGCAATGGAAAATGCTGCTCTGGCGTCTGCTGCAATAAAGTCTGCTGCGCTACTGGCCAGGTGTGCAGCAACAACAAATGCTGCAACAAGGGTCAGACGAACTGCAACGGCACCTGTTGCTCCGGGCCGTGCTGCAACAACAAGTGCTGCGCCGCAGGCCAAACCTGCTGCGGTGGCAAGTGCTGCGGTGCCGGGCAGGCCTGCTGCAATAACGTCTGCTGCGGCCCAGGCCAGGTTGCTTGCGGGAAGACCTGCTGCTCGGGTCCTTGCTGCAACGGCATATGCTGCACGCAGAACCAGATGTGCTGCAAAAACAAGTGCGTAGATAAGACCGTGTCGAACAAAGGGAAGTGCTGAACGGATAACAAACCGGGGCCTCGGCGGAAACGGGGGCCCCGAGTACATCGCGCTGGCGGAGATTGATGCGCGATCTGGTTTACGGCGGGCCTCGGTCCGCCGCTGTCGTCGAAGGCAACGGAGTTGAATGTGGTGCCAGTGCTCCGCGCTCAAACCACAGAGGTTCCGCTTCGCGGGTGGCGATTGGGCTTCGTAGCGTTCGGAACCGTCTGCGCGGCGATCTCGTTGGCGGCGGTGGTTATGGAGACGGGCTTTGCTGCCTCGTTCCAAACCGCTTCTCAGGGCCGGCGCATTCTCAGCTTTGATCAAAACGACGCTCTCCTTCAAGACAGGCTCGGCCAGATGTATCAGGACACCGATCCCGCCGAAGGCTTACGGCATCTGCGCCGGGCAACAGAGTTAAGCCCCCTCAACCGGCACTACCACGCCGACGTTGCCTCGGCTTGCGAGGCAAGGGGAGACACCATTTGCGCTGATCGGGAATGGGAACTTCTGGCGCAGCTCTGTCCAATGGTGCCTGTGTACCAGTCGCACGCGGCGCAAGCGTATTTGCACTCGAATCATCTGGACACGGCTGTCGCTGCCTATCAGCGCCTGCTAGAGCTTGATCCATCCTACGGTCCCGAGTCCTGGTTTGCGCTCCGCGATTTGCTCGATCCGGATGCTGTCTTTCGAAGAACCATTGCGGCGACTGCGGCTCCCGACTTAAAACTAAGCTACGTAAGCTATTTGAGTAACCAGGGTAATGACGACGCGGCTTATCGAATCTGGCAGCTCGTCCTGGCTGAAAATCGTTTGTTTCCTTTTTCTTCGGCCAAGCCCTATCTCGAACGGCTGCTCGAGCTGGGAAGAATCGGTGAAGCCGAAAGCGTGTGGCGCGGTTTGCAACGCCTTAATGTCGTCGCCACGCCCGCCACAACCGATGTCGGCAATTTGATCTTCAACGGTGATTTTGAACAACTGCCTCTGGATGCCGGCTTCGACTGGCGCTGGTCTGACCGGGACACCTATCTAGCGATCGATTTCGCCGCTCCCGGCGCTTACCATGGCGCGCATTGCCTGCGAATTGACTTCACCGTAAGCCGCAACGAGGAATATGAGCCGGTCGCACAATTCGTCCGGGTGTTTCCCAATCGTTCATATCGCGTGGAAGCGTATGTGCGCTCGGATGAGATTACTTCTGACACGGGTCCGAGCTTGAAGATAAGCGATACCCAGCTGGGCAGCTTCCCGGATGTAGTAAGTGAAACCACGGTGGGCACTAGTCCCTGGCATCCGGTTCGCTTAACTTTCTCCACTGGCCCGGAAAGTCAGTTCGTACAGTTATCGGTTTGGCGTCCCCGCGGCCGGTTGTTTCCCACCGAGATCTCAGGAACTTTCTGGATGGATGACGTTTCACTCAAAGATATAGGCCCAGCGCCCCCGGTGGACGTTGCGCAGGTAACGCAATAATGGCCACTTTGCATCCAACCCAGGTGTTTGTGCAGCGAGATTTCAAGGTCCACAGCCGGACCCGCCCGTCTCCCCTGCTGCCGGCGCGAATTGCACTGGTGGCCGGATTGATTGCTGCGCCCTGGGCTTTTGGCGCGGTGGACGCCTGGGCGTGGATGTCTTTGGGCCTCGTTGCTTGCGCAACGCTCTTGTTATGGGTTGCGGGTTCGCTCCGTCAGAAAGAGCTGCGGTTCACCTGGACGCCGATGTACATTCCGTTGGCGGCGTTTTTCTCTCTGGCGCTGGCACAGCGCTTCACCGGCCACACCCTCGACAAAACGGAAACTCTACAAACGTTGGTACTGTTTGCCGTCGACGCGACGTTCTTCTTCGCCACAATGCAACTTTTCGGCGAGAGCACCAGCCCGCGGCGTTGGTTCGGCTTGGCAATACTGTTGTTCGCAGGAACACTGGGGCTGTTCTCTATCGTTCAATTCGCCTCGGAGGCGCAGCGCATTTACTGGACGTTCGACACACCTGGCACCTTCTTCGGTCCCTACAGCAACCCCGACCACTACGCCGGACTCATAGAAATGTTGGTTCCGGTGGCCGTTTGCTACATTGCCAGCCAGCGTCAACGGTACACCGTGCTGGTCTTGGTGTTGCTCAGTTCAGCGGCGGCGGTTGCCGTAACATCTCTTTTGCTGACGGGTTCCCGAGGTGGCCTGCTGGCACTGTTCACCGAGATTGCCATAGCCGGCGTAATGTTCAGGCGCAAGGCAATGGGTGTCAATAAATGGAGCCTGACGGCTTCTTCGGCTGGCGCGGTGCTGGCAGTGTTGATGCTTTTCTCCTGGATTGACCCTGGCTTGGCGGCACACAAGTTGGAAACGATTGTTGATGTTCCCAGCCAGATGTGGATTGATGCCACCGAGTTCCGCAAGACCGTGGCTCTGGACTCGCTGCACATGCTGCGTGACCGCCCCATCTTCGGAGTTGGCCTGGGAAATTTTGAGATCGCCTATCCCCGCTATCAGAGCTTTCCCAGCGACTTAAGCATCGACTACGCACACGATGACTACGTCCAAGCCGCAACCGAGACTGGCCTCGTTGGGGCCGCTTTGATCGTCTTGGCCCTGGTTCTCTTTTTCCGCCTCGCGTTTCACAAGGCCGGTCGCCGGCTGGAATCCGGCCATGGCTGGATTCAACTCGGCGCAACCCTGGGATGTTGTGGCCTGCTAGTACACAGTCTCGTGGATTTCAACCTGCACATTCCCGCCAATGCAGCGTGGTTTGCAGTGCTGGCCGGGATTGCGATTAAGCGCGGGTAACGTCGCAACCCCGGCGTCGAGATCCAGCTTCTCTTCAGCGCCACTTGGAAGCACATTTCCGCAACTTCTGGTGAAATTCTAAGGAGACAGCATGCGTATCGCAGTAGTCGGGTCAGGGTATGTGGGCTTGGTTTCAGCCGCCTGCTTCGCAGAGATCGGGCATGAAATTGTCTCCGTGGACAACGACACGGCAAAGACTGCTGCCCTGAATCGCGGCGACGTGCCGATCCACGAAGATCATCTTCCCGAGCTTCTCGAACGCCACCGCGGCAAACGATTGAAGTTTTCCGGTTCCGTGACGCAAGCCGTTAAACAAGCGGAGGCGGTCTTCATCACGGTCGGAACGCCGCAATCGGAGAACGGCGAGGCCGATCTGTCGTTTGTCAACCGGGTGGCTTACGATGTTGCCTCAGCTATTCAAAGTCCGACGCTAGTCGTTGAAAAGAGCACCGTGCCTGTGCGCACTTGTGAAGCCTGCGCAAAACTCTCTTGTTGAATGGCGCTCCGGCTGGCTTGTTTTCAGTTGCGTCAAATCCCGAATTCTTGCGGGAAGGCACCGCAGTTACAGATTTTCTTTATCCAGACCGGATCGTCATCGGTGTGGATGATGAGTTCGGCACTTCTGTTCTGTCTGAAATCTATAAGCCGTTGACTACCGGGACCTATTACAAACAGGCAAATGCAATTTCGTCCGGCGGATATGCACATCAGCAAGCTCTCCTCATCGTCACCAGCGCCAAGAGCGCCGAGTTGATCAAGCATGCTTCCAATGCCTTTCTGGCCATGAAGATCTCTTTCATCAATGCTATCGCCAACATTTCAGAGAACGTCGGTGCCGACATTGAGCAGGTCTGTGCCGGCATCGGATCGGACTCTCGCATCGGACCAAGATTCCTGAACGCCGGCATCGGCTACGGAGGCTCTTGCTTTCCCAAGGACGTGCAAGCGTTCCACGCGGTGGCAGCTCAATGCAACTATGACTTCGCCCTGTTGACTGAAGTCATGCGAATCAATGCAGAGCAACGCTTTCGGTTCCTGAAGAAAGTCAAAAGCGCACTCTGGACCCTTCGCGGCAAGCGCCTTGCCGTCTTGGGTCTGGCGTTCAAGGGCGGCACCGACGACGTCCGGGAATCGCCCGCGAATCGCGATGATTCAAGCCTTGCTCAAAGAAGGCTCACGGGTCCATGTGTACGACCCGGCAGCGATCCCAAAGGCAAGAAGCATACTACCGGAGGAAAGCGTGGCGTATGCCCGAGACCCATACGACGCTGCCGCTGGCTGTGACGCTCTTCTGATACTGACCGAATGGAAGGAATTCGCGAATCTTGATCTTCGCAAGATCCGATCCCTTCTGAAGCACCCAATCGTGATTGACGGCCGCAACCTTTATTCACCACAACAGATGACGGCCGCGGGCCTGATCCATTACAGCGTAGGGCGATCTGTCGGCGTTCCGGAACCTGTGTCTTCACTTGTCGCGTGCCACGACAGCGCGGCATCGCGACCTCCTTTGCGCGATGTCCTTGGCCCGAGATCGGGGGAGATTTTTCGTTGGCTCCGCCGACAGGTTCTCTTTAGCACGAAGACACCTGCCGAGAGCGGACAATGCCCCGCTGCCCGCAGCGTTTGTACGCATGGCAAGTACACAATCACCGACTGGTCAAGTGCCGCACCGTATCGCGAACCCGGCTCTCAGCATAGCTATTCCGTCAAAGAGGACGCCGATGCCTACGCCCCCTGCCCCAACGAAGATTAAGCTCATGTCACTGTTCCGAAATAGATCACCCTTGTTAATCGTCCTTTTGTTCTTGGGCATTGCACTTCGAACCGCCTTTGTGCTCGCCGCGGATTCAAACTCACACCGTTTTGCCGAGAGGCGATGCGATGAAACTCCTCCCAGGCACTCTGCGGTTCATGTTCGCATTAAGAATCCGCGCAAACTCAGACGCGGCGCCCTTGAGAGCCCGAACCAGCACGCTTTCGCGTCGCTATCTTTGGGTACGGCGTGGGCTGGTTCTACTGCTGATGTTGGCGGGGCTGGATCGCTGCGCAACCGCCGCTATCATCTTCGTGACTACTACCCAGCAGAAGGTTAACGCCACCGGCGGCTGTTCGCTGCAAGAGGCAATTTATTCCGCCAACTTTGACGACAATATCGCCATAGACCCTTCGACGCCATTGATTTATGATGCGGGCGGCGACGACAATTGTCTCGTTGATGGTTCGGGTAGTTTGTTGCACACACAATGCGTCCCAGGCAGCGGCGATGACGTAATCGTTTTGCCTGCAGGGGCGGTGCTGCAGATGACCGATATCCTATACGACCCACACAATTACACCGGCCTGACTGCGACCCCGCTGATATTCACGAACGTCACGATCGAAGGCTACGGGGCGCAACTCCATTGGACGCCGACTCAGCCCCCATATTCGGCCCCTGATGCGCCGTTGCGGTACGCACGTGCCTTTGCCGTCGGAACCGCCTCAGTTGCTCTCCCCGAGGGCGGTACCGCATCGGGCGCCGGGCATTCGACAATATCAAATGTTTAGATCACGAACTTCGTCGCAAAAGGTGGCGACGCTACTTGCGGCGGCGGCGGACTGGGCGCGGGTGGCGCAATCTATCTTGACGGGCCAATCGGCCTCAATACTCCGGAGCTCACCGTCCTCGACAGCACTTTTCAGGGGAATAGCGCGTATCCCAGGCAAGCGAGCGCTGATCCAAGAAAGCCGGAGTAGCGTCTGCCTTCTCGGCTCGAGAGGCCACCGAAGCCCAGGCGGCGGCCGTGATGCGGATAGGAGTGGAGGCGAAGTTGAGTTGACGAACTTCGTTCTCAAATAAGAGGGCGAAAAATCCATGGCAAGAAACACAAAGGAGGTCCCAATGAAGGTACTCCACATTGCAGTTGCTGCTACGTTGCTGGCCGTTTTGCTTTTGGTAGGACGCACCAGCGCCCAGACTTCGCCGAAGTCAATCGAAGTGTTGCCCGCCAAGCCGCTTGTAAGCCCGGGCCAGACACAGCTTTTTACCGCGGCGAGCGTCAACCCAGCAACCTTTGGGCAGGTAAGCACCCTCGCCACGGGTGAGGCGCACACCTGTGCCTTGATGCCAGACAGCACGGTGCAATGTTGGGGCTTGAATTATTCGGGCGAGTTGGGCAACGGCACTACTGTCAACTCCGACGCGCCGGTGACCGTCAGCGGCCTGACTGGAGCTATCGCGGTCAGCGCCGGCGGCGGCCACAGTTGCGCGCTGCTCTCCAATGGCACCGTGCAATGTTGGGGAGCGAATGGCTTTGGCCAGCTCGGCAACGGCAGCACTGCCGGCTCTGATGTTCCGGTCGCGGTCACCGGGTTGACCGGGGTGATCGCCATCGCCGCAGGCTATCAGGATACCTGCGCGGTGATTGGCGGCGGCAATGTGGAATGCTGGGGCAAGAACGCCAATTCGACAATACCCTCCGGTGTCACCAGCCCGGAGGGCGACAACCTCGAAGGAGCTATAGCCATTGCCGCCGGTGCAGGCCAGGGCGGCATTGGCGGCGGCCATGCCTGCATCTTGGTTTTTGACGGAACGGTGAACTGCTGGGGTGACAACAGCTATGGCCAGCTCGGGGGCTTTCCCGCCTCGCCCGGACAAGCGGTCGTCGTGACTGGTATCAGCGGGGCGATTGCGATTGCAGCCGGCGACGCGCACACCTGCGCACTGATCTCTGATGGAACCGTGCAGTGCTGGGGCTGGAATTCCTACGAACAACTCGGAGATGGAACTTCCAATAACTCATCTTCGCCCGTCGCTGTGGCCGGGCTGAGCGGAAGGGCCATCGCGATCGCGGCCGGCTACGGCCAAACTTGCGCCTTGCTTGATAACGGAACAGTGCAATGCTGGGGAGACGATTCTTTCGGCGAACTGGGTAATGGCGCGGTCACCACCGTTCCTGCATTGGGAGTTACTCCGCCGGTGACGGTTGGTGGTTTGAGTGGGGCGACAGCAATTTTCGCCGGCGGTTTCCACACCTGCGCGCTATTGGTAAGCGGCACTGCCGAGTGCTGGGGCCACAATTCGGATGGCGAGCTGGGGAACGGCTCAAGTGCGCAGTCCGACCTGCCGGTCGCGGTGCTGGTGAACGACCTATCAGCCCAGGGTGCGGTTCGGGTGGCGAGCCAGTTCTCGGTGAACACCTGTGCGCTATTGGCGAGCGGCACGGCGGAGTGTTGGGGCAACGACCAATATGACGGCCTGGGAAACGGCGCCGACACTCTGGAGATCCCCTCACCCGTGGCGGTGACTGTGGTCAGCGAAATGAAGGCGATCAGTAACGGGGAATTCGATACTTGCTCTCTGCTTGCCAATGGTACGGTGCAATGTTGGGGTTATAACGCCCGTGGAGAGCTGGGCAATGGAACCACAACCGATTCCCTTACACCCGTGGCCGTGAGCAATTTGAGCGGCGTGAAAGCGATTTCCATTGGTCAGCAATTCGCTTGCGCTTTGCTCTCCGACGGCACGGTACAGTGTTGGGGCGAGAACGACTTGGGCCAGCTCGGCAATGGCTCTTTCACCGACTCGAGCGTTCCCACAGCGGTCGCCGGCTCGCCCTTCGCGGTCGGCAGTCTCAGCGGCGTAAAAGCAATTTCGGCCGGCCTTAATCACGCCTGCGCTCTGCTGGCTAACGGAACGCTGCAATGCTGGGGCTACAACCTGACCGGCCAGCTAGGCAACGGCAGCCATAACGACGCTCCACCCTATGGCGTCCCGGAGCCGGTACAAGTCCCGGCCCTGCCTGGGATCACAGCGATAGGCTCCGGTTCCGCCAGTACATGCGCCCTGCACGTGAGCGGCGGGGTACTTTGCTGGGGTGATGACACGTTCGGCCAGCTGGGTAATGGGAACAACAACTCCAGTGACAGCCCTGTCCCATTCCTAAGCTACACGGGAGAAAAGGCGCTGGCCCTTGGCGGATATCATGCATGTGCACTGGGCACCGACGGGACTGCTCAGTGCTGGGGCAGCAATAGTGATGGCGAGTTGGGCCATGGCACGACCGCAGACTCCAACACGCCAATAGCCGTGAACGGACTGTCAGGTGTCACGGGCTTGACCGCCGGCTATGCGCATAGCTGTGCCTTGCTGGTCAATGGGAACGTGGAGTGCTGGGGCTGGAATGGCTTCGGCCAGCTCGGCAACGGCACAACGAACGATTCCAACTCGCCGGTACCGACCTTCGGCCTGGTTCCCTCTGTAATCTGGACCAGCCGCGAACCTGACGTTGCCTTCATAAATTCAGCCAGCGGCCTGGCGCAGGCCATCGCCGACGGCACGACCACCATCACCGCCGTCTACGGCAGCCTCACTGCGCACACTACGATGACGGTGGGCACCGCTCCCGCCATCACCAGCCCTTCCGCCGCAAGCTTCACGACGGGAACACCCGGGTCATTTACGATTACCGCCACCGGGACCGCTCCGTTAAAACTCAGTAAGTCGGGAACTCTACCCAAGGGCCTGACCTTTGTGGATAACGGTAACGGCACAGCCAACCTGAGCGGAACTCCGGCGCCCAAAACGGGTAGCATTTACACCCTCACCATCACTGCCAAGAACGGCCTGGGTTCGAATGCAGTCCAGACCTTCACGCTCACCGTAGATCAGGCTCCAGCAATCACAAGCGGCGCCAGCTCGACCTTCACCGTGGGCACGGCTAAGTCGTTTACGGTGGCAATGACCGGGTTTCCCGCCCCGACACTGACTTATTCTGGCAGCCTGCCCGGCGGAGTAACCCTTGACCAGGTCAGCGGCGTTCTAAGCGGCACGGCGAGTCCAGGCACGGGTGGGACTTATTCCCTGGGTCTTACCGCCAGCAACGGAGTGGGCGTCAACTCGACGCAGACTTTTGTTCTCACGGTTGATGAAGCTCCTACCATCACCAGCGCCAACACGGCCATGTTCGCGGCGGAAACGGCCAGCAGCTTCCTGGTGACAACCATCGGTTTCCCGGCGCCAAAGCTGACTAAGTCGGGGACTCTGCCCAGGGGTGTGACCTTTGTGGACAACGGCAACGGGACCGCCAGCTTGAGCGGCACGCCTGCAAAAGGGGCAGGAGGCTATAACATCACCATCACCGCCAAGAACAACGCCGGATCGAGTACTCAGAGCTTTACGCTGACGGTCCATTAGGCGTTCGGACATGAAGATTGCCCTGTGCGTCCGGTTCGGCAGCGGATGAAAAGCGAGTGCAAAAGAGAAGCTTGGTCTACGACCTCATAAGCGTAGCGTCCTCGGCAGCTGTCGGCCTGTCATTGAAGCGATCCGTGGCTCGGGCTGTGCGCGGGGCCATCGCAAGGATCATCGCGGCATTGTGCTTACGCCAGGTCTTTTGGGCCTGAACGACGTAATTGCGGATCGTCTCGTTCTTGATGAACAGCCACGCCTCACGCGGCACGGCGAGTCCAGGCACGGGTGGGTCGAGTAGATTCTTGAGTGAGAGTGGGCCGCATAGAACTTCGCGCACCGCCCCTCGACAAACTCATCGAACTTCGCCGCCTCCAGCAGCTCATTCAGCCGTTGATAGAGGGGATGCCCCGGAGCCGAAGCCAGTTCCGTGTGCGCAATCCAGATGTCCTCTTGCTTTTCCCGCTGCCAAGGTGGAGCGCTTGGGCGCATCGGGCAAACCCAAGTGTCGCAACTTCGCTGGCGGCTAGTCCGCCGCAAATCTCACTTTGAATGGGGGTATGCAGGTTCTGGCCCGGAGGTCACGACAGTGGCATTGCTCATAGATTTTCTGGAAGACGAGAACCGTGCGCTTGAGCTCGCATGGCAGGTGAAGGTTCGACTGATTGCCAAACTTCCGATAACTCAGTCGGGAGATCCTATGCTACGCTGCGGTCATGGGAAACCCGGCGGGAGTACGGCGAGACTTTGAGAAGTTGGAGGAGCGGCTCAAAGTCTCTGACCTTTCACAGTGGCGGGAGTGACGCACCCTCATATGTGCTGCTAGCCGAGAATTTACGCAATCACAGAGGGTACAGCTATGCCGGTCAGCCGTCCGCCTTCCGTCCACCCGGGTACACGCTGTTGATCGTCGGGTTCATATCTGTTTTTGGCAGTCACTATATTTCCGCGCTGCGCTGGTTCCAATTTGCTCTCGGCATCCTCACGGTTGGTGCTTGTTCAGCGACGGCGTCGCAGCTATTTGGCAAAAAAGCCGCAGAAGCAACATTCGTAGTCGGTCTATTCACGCCGACGCTGATCTTCCCCACCGCTCAAATCCTCACCGAGGGGATCGCCGCGCTTCTGACGGCTCTTTTCTTGATGTTTCTCGTAACCCAATGCGCAAAATCAGACGTGAAATCGGCTTGGGGGCTGGGCCTAACAGCTGGAGTCGAATCACTCATTCGTTCCAACGCGGCCGCTCTGCCGGTATTTGCGGCCTGGGCAGTACTTCGTCCGAAGCAAGAAACCTCACGGCTCCTTCGAATTGCATTGGTCCTGCTGCTTCCGGTTTTGGTTGTAACACCCTGGTTTGCGCGCAATGAGATCGTTTTCAGCGGACGTGTTCTTTACTCGACGCACACCGGCGCAAATGCGGTGCAGGGAGTCATAACCTCCCAAGGTCGAACTCAGCCCGGAGACCCTGAAAGGCTGATTCATGCAATGGGCTGGTGCATTTCCCAATTGGAAACTAATGATCGGTCTCGGCTATCTCTGCCGTCAGAAGTTGAGCTCAATGCACACGCTTTACGGGTAGTTCCGCAACTCTGGAGTCAGCAGCATTTCCATGTAGTCTCCCTGCTCCTAAGAAAGGTCGCGGATTTTTGGCTTAGCACAGATCAACTTTTGGACACTGGATCATTTGCCTTGCGCGAGCGCCTGATCCGGAGTGTAGGTGTGCTGATCTATTGGTTCGGCTTATTGCTTGCGGCCTTCGGTTGGTTAGTTCTTCGAAAGACGAGCTTGCCCCTGGCGCAAATCCTTGGAGTCTACACGCTCGGATTCATGATATTGCATCTGCCATTTGTCATGAGCACTCGGATTCGAATCCCGCTCATGGAACCACTCATTGTGATTCTCTCGGGACCTGGATGGTGCTGGCTGAGAAAAAACGTTCAGCAGAGGTGGGTTTCTGTCGCACCTGGAAGGGGGCTTCATTGACTTTATCTGTCCTAATGCCCATCTATAATGAGCGACGCACGTTGCCCTTGTTAGTTGAACGTCTACTTGCTGCTCCGCTGGACCTTGAATTAATTTGCGTCGATGATGCCTCGAGCGACCGGTCTCGCGAAATCCTGAGTGAGTTGCGAAGCCAGCACAAAAACATTCGAGTTTTCATTCGCATTGGGCCAAAATTCCTCAGCGCCGGCATCGGTTACGGAGGCTCTTGCTTTCCAAAGGACGTGCAAGCCTTCCAGGCAGTGGCAGGTCAATGCAACTACGACTTCGCCCTGTTGACTGAAGTCATGCGAATCAATGCCGAGCAGCGGCTTAGGTTCCTAAAGAAGGTCAAAAGCGTGCTCTGGACACTTCGCGGCAAGCGCCTCCCCGTCTTGGGATTGGCCTTCAAAGGTGGCACCGACGACATCCGGGAATCGCCCGCGATCGCGATAATTCAAGCCTTGCTCAAAGAAGGTTCACAGAACCATGCGTACGACCCGGCGGCAATCTCAAAGGCAAAAAGGATACTGCCGGAGGAAAGCGTGCCTTATGCCAGCGACCCATACGACGCTGCCACTGGCTGTGACGCTCTTCTGATACTGACCGAATGGAAGGAATTCGCGAATCTTGATCTTCGCAAGATCCGATCCCTTCTGAAGCATCCGATTGTGATTGACGGGCGCAACCTCTATCCCACGGGCCAGATGACGACCGCCGGTCTGATCTACTACAGCGTAGGCCGACCTGTCGGCGTTCCTGAACCTATGTCTTCCATTGTCACGCACCACGACAACGCAGGATTACGGACTCCTTTGCCCGATGCCCTGCGCCCGGAGATCGGCGGGGATTCTTCGTTGGCCCCTGATGCGCGTTCTCTCTAGCAATGAGGCCGAGAGCGAGAGGTTGCAGCACGCTGCGGAGGGAGAGGCAACTGTGAGAACACAACCGCTCCTACGGCCCAAGATGCCGGAACTGGATTCTATCCGGGGAATAGCGATCCTCGCCGTTCTCTTCTACCACGGTTTCTTCTGGCAAACGAATTTGTCCACTCTTACCGGCTCAACACGTTTATTTATTTCGGCAATGTGGATCGGGCGTCTAGGAGTTAACCTTTTTTTTGTTCTGTCTGGATTCCTGATCACCGGCCTGCTCCTGGATAGCCGTAGCAACCCAGATTATTACCGCCGGTTTTATATCCGCCGTGCTCTTCGAATCCTACCAGCCTACTATGCCATTCTGTTTACCCTTGCTGCTACCCGCCCCCACATAGTAGCATTTCTACTACTTAGCGGCGTTTACCTATCTAACCTTACACCGCTCTTTGGGGTCGCCATTTCTTATCCGGTGCTCTGGTCTCTTGCTGTTGAAGAGCACTTCTACCTACTCTGGCCCTCTGTCGTGCGGCACGTCACGCTTCGCTGGCTCGCTCTTCTTTCATCGATTGTCATAGTGGTCACTCCAGTGGCTAGACTTGTTAGCTTTTGGGGCGGTCACGCTGATGGGTTCATCTCCTACGTCTGCAATGACTACACATGGAATGCTTCTGACGGATTGGCTTGCGGCGCCCTTCTTGCGATATTGATCCGGGCCCTTAAACCAAATCCAGTTGCGGTCCTCAGATACGCAGGCGCGGCCATTTTCGGTGCTGTCTTGCTCTGGCTGGTTGGCGTGCCTTTTGGCATTTTGACTCGGCAAAGAGCATTTGGGGCGGCACTCCAGGTGACCCCTTGGAATATTGCCTTTGCGGGATTGTTGGGTGTTTTTCTAGTGGCGGGTACGAGCAGTTGGAAGTTCCTGGTTACCCCGAGATCGCTTTGCTTCTTCGGCGAAATCAGCTATGGCCTTTATCTGGTCCACGTTTTGGTGTTTGATGCCTACGACGGCCTGACGGGCCGATACTTTCCCGCCTTGAAGCACGGAAGCGTCTTTGGAGGGTTGTGCCTGCGCTTCTTCTGCGCAGCCTCCATTGCAACTTTACTCGCGTACGCCTCCCGTCGCTGGTTTGAGAATCCTTTCCTGCGACTCAAGGATCGCCTCTTCCGCGCTGCAGATTCTTCGGAGAAATCGCCTGGGTTGGACCGCGCGTTCTCCCAAGCTTGAAAATCACTTACCATGGCGCAACATCTCCATATTTATTGCCAACGGCCATCGTCTCGGGACCAACTGCGGCCCGTAGTCGGGCAGATCTAGCCCGAGATCTGCGTATCGGCCAACACGTTCTGGTCAGCAATACCAAGCGGGCTCTTTTCTTGAGGATGATTTCCTTAATACCGGATGCAGAGAATCGTGATCGGCTGAAGCTGGCGAGCGCCGCCCACACGATTGCCGGCCCAATCCTCCACTTCTCCTGTAGCACAAGGGACAAGGATGTTTTCCATGAAGTTATCCGTCGTCATGCCCATCTACAACGAACGCCAAACTCTGCGACCCGTCATGGAACGCGTGCTGGCTGTCCTCCTGCCGCTTGAGTTGCTCTGTGTGGATGACGGTTCGACCGACGGTTCCCGCGACATCCTCGCAGAACTGCAACGGCAGCATGAGAACGTTCGCCTCTTCCTGCAACCACGCAAACTGGGTAAGGGGGCGGCGCTCCGGCGCGGCATTCAGGAAGCCACCGGCGATTTTGTGGTAATTCAGGACGCCGATCTCGAGTACGACCCGGCGGATTATCCTGCGCTCCTCGATCCGCTGATTCAGGGCAAAGCCGACGTGGTCTACGGCTCACGTTTTCTCGGCGCAGGTCCCCACCGGGTTCTTTACTTTTGGCACTCGGTGGGGAATCGGCTGCTGACTTTGCTTTTCAACTGCCTCACCAATGTCAACTTCCGAGCTAGCAGCTAGCGAGTTCGCTGCGCAGGAGGGACGTCACGGATCGCCTGACTGAGTCTGCAGTGGCTGTCCGCGGCACGCCCGGCCCTTTTCGCTCCCTCGAACGGAGACCCTCGAATTCCACGGCTGAAATCATATGCTGATATTAGGATTGTCGTCCTTTAATCACGACACCGCAGCAGCCTTATTTGAAGACGGTACCGTAAAGGCCGCCATCGAGGAAGACAAGCTCACGCGCTCCCGGAGCACGGGGCTGCCCGAGAATGCGATCCGGTTCTGCCTGGAGAGTGCCGGGGCTAGCTGGTGCGACCTGGATGCCGTTGCAGTGGCGACACGTCCATTCTATGGTTGGGGGCGGCGCTCCCTAGGCTCGCCTCGGCTCGCCGCCTTTTCTTTCCGAACCCTCGCCTTTCATCAAGCCAACGAACTTGGCCTGCTGGCACGCCAACTGAACCAGCTTCGGAGGCTGCGCTCAAACATCAACGGCATGGGATCCAAGGTAATCGCTTTCGAGCACCACCACTGCCACGGCGCGAGCGCGTTTTTCCTTTCGCCCTTCGACCGTGGCCTGGTTCTCACCATGGATGAAGAGGGTGACGGTAGCTCAGGGATGGCCGCTGTTGGGGAAGGCACGCGACTTCGCGTGCTACGCAAAATCCCTTTTTCGCATTCTTTGGCTTGGCTCTACAGCCAGATTACGGAATTGCTGGGCTTTGTTTCCCATCATGAGGAGCATAAGACACAGTGGCTGAGTTTGGAGGGTGAGCCGGTCTTCAAGAGCGTATTTCTTGACATGTTCCGCAAGCGGCACAACCACCTGCCGGTCTTGGACCGTAGTTACGTGAACCTGACTGACCGCATGAGTCTCTCCAGCAAGTTTTATCGCGCGGTTGGCCTGCAGGAGGGAGACAGCAAGCCGAGTGATGACCTTCGCCGCGGCCTTGCAAGCAGCCTGCAAGCTGCTTGCGTGGAAGTGGTGGGCTCAATCATTGAGCACTTCCGCGCCAGTGAGGGCATCGACAAGGTCTGCCTCGCTGGCGGCCTCTTCCAAAATGTGCTTCTGGTTTCAAGTCTGGAAAGGCGCTTGGGCATCGACAATGTCTTTGTCCCGCCCGCTCCGGGCAATCCCGGGTGCGCTCTGGGCGCCGGCATGCTGGTTTGGCACCATAACCTGCAAAAGCCACGAATGCCCGCCGTGCGGTACCTCTACAGCGGGCCGTCTTGCAGCCGCTCCGAGGTTAAGGACGTATTCGACAGTTGTAAAGCCCGCTATTCCCTGCAAACCACCGTGGACCGCAAGCTCGATGCCACTCTGGAGTTGTTGCAATCGGGGAAGATCGTTGGCTGGTTCCAGGGGGCGGCGGAGTTCGGACCGCGGGCGCTGGGAAACCGCAGCCTGCTGGCCTCTCCGTGGGCTTCCTACGTAAAGGAGAACTTGAACGATTACATCAAACACCGCGAATGGTTCCGGCCGTTCGCGGTGGCTGTGCCGGAAGAGGATTGTGCTCAGTATTTCGAATGCTCCCTATTGTGTCAATCGATGAGTTCGCTGGCTCGGGTCAAGCCGGGATCGAACCTGTTGCCTGAAGGCTTGGTGCTTGCTGGAAACCTGGTGCGCCTGCAGGTCGTGCAGCAGAACAGCAATCCTGTTCTTTGGCGGCTGCTGAAGCGTTTCGGGGAACGGGCTCCCGCTCCGCTGCTGGTCAATACCTCCTTCAATCTGTTCGGCGAGCCGCTGGTGGTCAGGCCGAGGGATGCGGTGCGGAGCTATTTTTGTTCCGGGATTGACGCTCTGGTCATCGACAACTTCGTGATTTCGAAGACCTCAACGAAGGTCGTCCCCTTCTCTTTCTCAGCGTCTAGCAATCTTCCTGGAGGGAGCAAGCCTTCCACCCCGAATTCTCCTTCTCGCCTTCCTGTCTGAACACTCCCTTCGGTTTACTCTTCTTCTTTTTCCTGTTTCGGCCGTTGGCTGGGCTGTGTCTAACGGCCAGCTACCATCTGCCGGCGCTACGGTAGGAGGTTCACGAGGTTGGCGGAGGCCCCACCGGGTCTCTTCGTTTTTTCGGCACTCGGTGGGAAGCCGGAGAATCAAGAGTGAATTTCAGAGTGACAGTTGCTGCACAGTGTGATCAGGTTCTGCTCAGTGTCGTCGCCGGAATGGCTGCGAAACGCCTTGTGATGAACTTCCAGATTGGACATGGCGCCGCAGACTTGGCATCTCCAGCTATCGCGGCGTAGGACCTGGTTGCGCAGTTCCGCGTACAGTTTGGCATTTAGCCGTGCACGCGGACGCCTCGCTCGGATCGGCTTCACGATGCCCTCTGGCTGATACCTGTCAGAAACATGCTTTGCTGCTCTGGGGAGAGGAACTGAAAGGAGCGCAAAACTGACTGCAACAAGGTGTCGCCGTCTTGGTTCTCGACACTCGCTCCGGCCAGGAAGTCCGCGCAGATCATCTCCAGGCAATAGCCGCGCGATTTGTCCGTGCCCAGCATCAGGGCTGCCGTCTCAATCGCCTGCTCGATGACCGGGATCTGGCTCCCGTAGACTTTGAAGTAGATCAGCTCCGCCGGCTCTTCTTCTTTTCCAGTCAGTTTCTTCTCCACCTCCCGCCGGAAATCCTCCCGCGGCATGGAGCGGGCTTTGTGCACCCAGGGTGCACAATCGAAGTGCTGACCCTGCGCGCGTGCCAGCTTCGCCAACTCCCTCCCTTTCGTCCAACCGATGACCTTGAGATCCTTCCTGACCTCCGGCGGCAGGTGCTCGTGGATGGACATCAGGTAGTACGCCTTCCTCCGCGACTCCGGAAAGCGCCGCGCCAGAAACTCATCGAACGACTTCAGTTTCTCCACCCGCCAGTACTGCCCCGCCCGGACTTCACACAGATAGCGTCCCAGTTCCACGAAGCGCGTGTCTCGCTCCGCCTCCTTCCTCTGTTCCCAGGCAAGGATCTCGTCTATCCTCGTCAGCACAAACAGCGCCCGCTTGCGGTTGAGCTTGGGCAGCATCGGCGGATTCCTAGAAAGCAAGCTCGTCAAGCCAATCAAGGTCTTGTCCCGGCCTCCTAATTAAGGTGGCGTCAACTATGTCTTGCCGTCCCAGGCACAAGCCCATGTAGGGACAACTGGTGCAAGGGTTCTGAGGAAAACGAATCCCGCTGTGCGGCAGAAACTGCGCCGACCCGATCCGTCGCACCGTATCTTCGACCAGATGTGCGAATTCCTCCCGCTGCGCATCCGTGATCGTCGTCCGCAAATACTGGATCTCCACCAGCCGTTTGCGAACGAAAACCACTTGAGCGACGTCCGAGATACCGGTCATCCACGAGTAACAGATGAGCTGGGGATCTAGCCCCAGCAACCCTTCGGGCTCCTCGGGGTAACGCATGGAGGTTGTCTTCCACTCGATCAGATACCGTGAACTGTCCAGCATCCCGATGGCGTCCACATAAGCCACGAAGTCAACGCTCGCGGAGATTGACCTCGTGAACTTGACTTGGAGATTTTTCTGAGGCCGTTGAATGCGGACACGGTCTTCTTGTGCGAAGCGGTCCAGCAGCTGAATTCCCTGCTGCAGCATGTGGTCCCACGAGGCGCCCTTGGAATACTCAAGGCTGCTCTCCCGGTGGGTTCCCCACTCTCGGCACAGCACGGCGGCTGCGTCCTCACGCTGAAAATAAGCTGCCAAAGCCAGCTCGAAGGCCCTCCCGAAAAGCATTGCTGCTCGGGTGTCCTTTTCTTTCCAGCCATCCAGATAACGGTGTTTGTAGCGCCGCGGGCAAGCCAAATACTGGCTGATCTGCGTGTAGCTGTAGGTCATAGCGTTGCCTCGCGACTGGCGCCTTGGCAGGTCGTAGCAGGCGCTAATTCCGGCCACTGGCTTGCCGGAGCAAACCCGTCGAAGTTCAGCAAGCACGCGCCGTTGACGACGGTGTGGCTGATCTTCACGACTCCGCGCAAGCCAAGCATTGCCTTCTCATCCACTTCATCGTGGCCCAGAAGGTCGGCGTCATAGGCGAAGTCGCGGAGGAACCAGCCCAGTTTCCACAGCGCTTTCGCAGTGCAATAGAGCCGGCCGGAAATGAACTGGCCGGCAAAGGCTTGCGGTTCCAAAACCACGAGCCGAAGAAGGTAGAACGGCTTGCTGGCATGCCACCGGTATTGGGCTTTTCCGACGCGGACCAGGTAGAGCCCGTCCGGCAGTTCCGTCGCAGATGTTTTGGCGGTTTGGTTGAGCCCTTGGAAGCGCCGGGTCATGCGACACCTTCCTGGGCGCGGGGATAGCTATTCAACTGGCAGAGCAGTGCGTCTCGGTCCTTCTCCGCCCAATCGGCCAGGTGCGCGACGAAGTTCTCGACCTGCTGGCGAGTGGCTTCGCGGAGCGTCTTGGTGCCGCAGAAGTCAACCGCATAGGCCTTGACCAGGTTGGCATCGAGCTGGTGTTGCCGGATCAGCAGGCAGAGGCGGTCGCGTACTTTGGGCCCGCCGTAGTTCCCGTTGCCATTGGCAGGCTGTGGCTGCTTCTTTGACTCCCCGGACGCGGGGGCTTGTTCGCTGAATGAACCGATCTCTTCCACCGAGCAGATTCCGATGCCATAGGCCTTGCGCAGAGCACGATTCACGGCACGCGTTTCGGCGATGCGCAGTTCGGCGCCATGGACCAACGGAGAAACATTTGACGGATCAGCATCGCCAAAGCCGACGAAGCCCTTGCACGTTCTCGACTTGAAGACGGTGGCTTCAAAAGCGAACCGGAGGACCGCGGGATCAGAGAGATCTTTTATGAATTGGACGGTGATGCCGGAACAGCGATTTCGTTTGGCAACACGGAGCAGTCCCTTGTGGGTCACGTACCAGTTGCCCTGCAGAAGCATTAGATCTCCCGCCGACACTGAGAGCTCAAATTCATCGCAGAGTTCCTTAAGCGTCCGAAGCAGTGGGTGGTTCGTTTCCAGTCCCCACTTTTCGCGTGCAAGTTTACGATTGAATCGATATATGCGAGCGTTCTGCTGTTTTGGCATTTGGAAGCTCCGACGATTTTGTGTGGTGGGCACCAATGTTCAACAATGGTAAACACAAAACTCCTTAAGGTCAACAAAAATTGTTTGTCACCGAAGTTTGTATGCCTTAGAATCCGCGACAGTTATGTCCCCTAAAGATGAACGAATTGGACTCCGAGTATCCCGCGAGACGAAGATCGTTCTGGCTCAGATAGCTAAGAACGAGGGCCGGAGTCTGGCGCAGATTTGCGAATTATTCTTGCGAGGTGGGATTTACTCTTACGACAAAGACGGCTCCAAATACCTGCGCCGCCTACTGGACCAGACAACACGGTCCTCGAACTGATTGCACTAATTTTGGTGCAGCGCTAGCAGCGCTAGCTTGAGAGCTAAGAACCGAGCAATTGTGTGGGGTCTTCCTTGCCCCAAGCCGCCTTCGCATGAGGATAACGACAAACCAACTTCTGAGGACGTTGATCCTGACCCGGAAATCTCAGGATGGTTGTTTTTTCGGCTCTGCTAGGGCGAGTCTGTCTTGTGCAGGTGGTAGGCGGATGTTGCAGAGGGGTCAAGTTCGGTTGTTTCAATAACAGACGCGGCAGAATAGCAATGTGGGGTTCCAGAGAAACACCCGGCGGGGAGGCGACAGCTAGGCGCTTACATCAGCAACAGGCGCAAGGCTTGCCACGCATGGCTTCCCGGCCTTCCCAAATCATGAGCGGCAGAATGATCAGAGCCGCGACTGGATCCGCCCACCGCAGGCGCCAAATTGCGTTGACTGCTAATCCTGCCAAGGCAATCACCGAAAGACACCCACACAAAGCTGATTCGGCAGCGTCGGCTTTCAGGGCAGCACTGCCTGTAGTTGCGGAGAGGCGGCGTTTTTGCCTGGCAAGCCAGGGCATAAGCGCCGCCGCGACGACCAGGACACCGATCCCTATCAGAGTGGGCTTGGGCTCGCCGTATCCCAGCAAACTCATGGCCGAGGCTAGGGCAACGTAGGCAACCAGCGCGAACAGCAGCGCCCCGGCAATTCGGGCTGCCAGTCTTTCCGCGCGCTCCGGTGCGCTGCCGGCACGAAATCTCCAGAGCACCACAACTGCCGAAAACAGTTCAACGGCGCTGTCTCCGCCGAAAGCCAGCAACGCGGGACTGCGTGCTCGCCACGCCGAATACAAGGATACCGCCGCCTCGATACTCATCCAGGCGATGGTGATGCCTTGTATTTTCCGGATTCGCTGGACTACATCTGGCACGGCAATTTGCGGCTCTGAAGCCATTTCGGTAGAACCACACAGTCTTTCGCTGTCTCCGGCCACACGCGAAGCCTCGTTTTACACCTGCGAGGCCGTTCAGAACTTTGAGTGCTTCGTCCAGCCTCTCCAGCGTGTTCCGCGCTTGGTTTCTTTCCTGCTTCAACTGCTAGATTGCTTTGGTCGGGTTCAGCATGATTCTTCTCGGCAGGCATTGTAGCAGCAAGGGGCCGGGCTAGAGAGCACTGTCCCCGACCCGATGGAGTGCGGGGGCGGTTTCGGCGAAGATCAACCAGAAAGATGTGCGTGAACTTCCTGCAATCAAGAAACTGTTGATTCTTACCGCTCACACTCTTGCTGCCGCGGTCGGCCTGCTTGGGAATCTCGAGTGCCCTGCCTATTCCTGCTTGTCCCAGGCGTTCAAGCGGGGCCACCAGCGGCTCACATTCCGGCAATACGCCTCGTAGTCATCGCCAAACTTGCGGCGGAGCGTCGGCTCTTCGCAGAGGATTACGAACAGATGCACGCCGAGAGCAACCGCTGCGACGGCAGCAATCGCCAGCAGGCTGGCATGTCCGAATACAACCCACAGTCCGATCCAGCCCACGGCAAAGCCCACGTACATCGGATTGCGCACGTAGCGATAGAAGCCCATGATTACCAAGCGTTTCGGCGGAGCGAAGGGAGCAGGTGTGCCATGCCCGGTCCAACCAAAATCCCAGACGCACCGCAAAGCCATGGCAAACCCCAGAACCGAAGGAAGCGCGGCCAGCCATCGCCAGTGGGCGAAGCCCGCCATCTCGACGCGGAAACCGAGCCACTGCGGCAATAGCCAAAACCACAGCGAGAAGAACGCTGTGCCCACAACCAGTGCGGCGACTGTGGTTGGCCAGTGCTGCTCATGCGTAAATCCCGGCACGTTTTTAGAATGTACGGCTGTCATAAGTCCTCCCATTTCCGCTCACAATCCTCACTCACCCTACGATCCCTACAACTCGATTGAAGAAACCGATCAGGTACTTCCAAACTAGGTAATAGACGATCAACACGACGGGAAACATAATCGCGAGAAATAGATAGTGAATCTCCGCTATGCCGAAATAGATGAGGCCGTGGTGCGTGGCATGCAAAATGCCTAAGCAGCGGCCGAGAAGGAAACCCGCAGGGGCGATGATGAAGGGCAGAATCGCGCCGTGAATCCCCAGCGGCAGGCGTGCGCGCGCGTGTGACGCCACGTACAGCATATTCCAAATCCCAAACAAATTCGGGATGATCGCCATAGGGAAAATGATGACGCGCTCGACGGGGACGGGGATGTTGTAGACAAAACGCGCCATGAAGAAGAGTGTCAGCGCGATCAACAAAACGGGCGTCGGCACCGAGATTCCTGCCATGTATGCCCGCAAGTACGGATGATTGGTCATAAGGCCTCCTTGCTAAAGGTGGTACGCGAACACGAGAATCAGTCTCGGGAAAACAAGAAACATGGCAGCACTCAAGCCCACCAAGGCCCAGTCGTACCACGGCACTCGAAGCGGACGATCATTGAGCTTGCGCACAACCTCCGGCCACAGATCCCGTCCCAGTTCGGTGTTGACCGGGGGAAGAGATTGCTTCAGAAAGTCGCCCACCTGGTTCTCATGTTCCGTCATTTGCTTTGTCCTTCATGTCCTTTTATTCAGGCCTGATTCCGGCCTGGTTCAAGCGCTTGCGCAGGATGCGAACCGCGCGGAACACGCGCAGTTTGATCGCGCCCACCGACGTCCCTAAAGCGTCGGCAATTTCTTCGTAGGGCTGCTCTTCGATCAACGCAAGCGTCGCGGCAACCTGCAGTTTGGCTGGCAGGTGGCGAAATGTCTGGCGGATCTTTTCCCGGGTTTCGCGCTGTAACAGACGATCGGGCTGCGGCGCGCCCGCGGGCTCTGTCTGGAAACTCTCCTCCGGCCGCTTGCGCCGGAGATGGTCGAGCGCCAAGTTGGTGGCGATCCGCCGCGCCCAGGCACCAAAGTTGCCGTCCGCTCGAAACTGGTGGCGCGCGCGGTAAATTCGCCACAGGGTCTCCACGGTCAGATCCTCAGCAATGCCTGGGTCGCGCACGATGCGTACAGTCCAGGCGTAAATGTCGCCCTGAAACTGCCGGACCAAGGTCTCGAACGCATCGATCTCGCCAAGCGCGAACCGCTGCAGCAGGTCCATGAGTTTCTCTAGTGTCTATTACGCGACGAGACCCGGCAGGTTACAAGTTTCTTTTCGAGGAGGTGCCGAACGGCTCGGCGCGTGCGCTGATTTAGCAACACTCTGCCAATTCCCATGTAGTCGGCTATTTGGAAATGATCAGCCTGGCGACTCGCCCGCACATCGGTCCCGAGAAGTCCTCTTGGGGGCCGCGACCGCCCTCAGGAGTCCTCCAATCCGAGATTGTCGTTTACCGCGTGGTTGAGTTGACTTGGAGTGTTTCGATCTCCTCCTATGGACCATACCGGGCGGCCTCCTACGCCGCACTGGTATGGTGGTTCAGTTGGAGGGCCAATGGTCTCGAAGCCCGTTTCAGGTTGACTGACCTTTTCGTCCAGACGTTCCAGAGTCGAAGTTAATTCTTAGCCTAGACTGATGGGTGAGGCGTGGTTGCGAAGAGAATTGAAAGCTGGGCCGCCCAATCGGGTTCCGGTCTCAGCTTCTATTCAGTGCCGATCTTGCGACAAATATTAGGAGAAGGGCCGTGACGATGAGAGCCAACATGATGTGCTCAGCAACGGCCCGAAGTCGCTTTGGGAAAGTTGGGAATCTCCAGTCAGACCCTGCCGATCCCGACCGGATGAAGGATTGACGGCGGAAAGGGGTAGGACCTTAAGTTAGCACTTATGGGAGCGCTACGCCCGCTCCACGGCCAAGGCCACGCCCTGCCCAACCCCGACGCACATCGTGGCCAGGGCAAGGCGGCCTTGGATCTTTTGCAACTGATGCACCGCGGTCAGCACCAGGCGTGCGCCGCTCATCCCCAGCGGATGGCCCAGCGCAATCGCGCCGCCATTGGGATTCACGTGCTCGGCGTCATCGGGCAATCCCAACTGGCGCAAGCACTCAAGCGACTGGCTGGCGAACGCCTCGTTCAGCTCGATGACATCTAAATCCTTAAGCGCGAGTCCGAGCCGCGCGATTAACTTCTGTGCCGCCGGAACCGGCCCAATGCCCATGATGCGCGGCGGCACACCCGCGCTCGCCATGCCTAAAACCCGCGCCCGCGGCTGCAGGCCGTGACGTTTGACCGCCTCTTCCGACGCCAGCAGCAATGCCGCAGCGCCGTCATTTACGCCCGAGGCGTTGCCCGCGGTCACAGTTCCCGGATTCCGCACGATGGGCTTCAACTTGGCCAGCGCTTCCAGAGTCGTGTCCGGTCGGGGATGCTCATCTTTTTCGACCTTGGTGGTTCCATTTTTGCCGGGAACCTCGACGGGCACAATTTCTTCAGCGAAGAAGCCCGTGGCCTGCGCCCGCGCCGCGCGCTGCTGGCTGCGCAGTGCAAATGCGTCTTGATCTTCGCGCGAAACGTGAAACTCGTCTGCGACATTCTCGCCGGTCTCCGGCATTGAGTCCACGCCGTACTGCGCCTTGAGCACCGGATTCACGAACCGCCAACCGATGGTCGTGTCGTAGACCTCCACGCTGCGCTGAAACGGCGCTTCCGCCTTGCCCATCACGAAGGGCGCGCGCGACATGGATTCCACGCCGCCGGCAATAGCAAACTCGATCTCGCCGGCAGCGATGGCCCGCGCGGCCGCGCCTACCGCTTCCATGCCGGAAGCGCACAGCCGGTTGAAGGTCACTCCCGGCACCGAGGCGGGCAGTCCGGCGAGCAGCAGAGCCATGCGCGCTACGTTGCGGTTGTCTTCGCCGGCCTGGTTGGCGCAACCGAGATAAACTTCATCGAGCTGCGACCAATCCACTCCCGGATAGCGGCAGAGCAGCGCGCGAATCGGGGTCGCCGCGAGGTTATCTGTGCGTACGGCGGCGAGCGCTCCGCCGAATCTTCCAATGGGCGTACGGACTGCGTCGCAGATGAAAGCGCTTCTCATATTGACCGCGATCCCGCATTCTCATCCTGAGCATAGCGAAGGACCTATCTTCGGCGGTCGTACCGCACGCAAGCAATTACATAGGTTCTTCGCTCCGCTCAGGATGACAATTCAATTCTACCCTTGGATGGTCTTGGGAAACTCCTCAGCTTTTTGGGCGCAGGCGGGTGGCTTCACTCGGCAGAATGCAGGCTTGCGACGCATCCGCCAGAGCGCGCTGCAAAGCCTCGCCCAACTCGGCCAATTCGAGTGGAGTCATCAGCCCTTGCAGCTGCTCGAAAAGTTGCCGCTCCTCTTTGCGGATGTGCGTGGCCAGCCCCTCCACATACCCTTGCAGGCCGGCCGCATCAAGGGCCCGGGAAGTGGCTGCCGCAAACACAGCGCGCAGAGCTACGTGCTCGGCCAGGAGTTCTTCGATGAGCGGTTTGAGTTCGTCGAAGCGTAGCGCGACGGGAAACACTTCTCTCTCCTCCGCCGCGAAGTGAATCCTGATTTCCTGCTCGAAGGTCTGCTCGATTTCCGCCTGCCACGCCGCCGGATCCACCTCGCCCGCCTGCAGCGCCCGGTCGAGTCTTACGCAAAGCGCCAAAGCATGCTGATGCTGATGAGAAAGCGGGACCAGGTTCTTGTCGCGAAGCATGCCGCCATTATCCGCCAACCGCGCGACTTTGTGGCTTCTCCTTGTGCTTTTTCTTCATGACCCTTCGCGGTCTTCGTGGTCATCTCTTCGTGATTCACGCCAAGGCAACCACGAAGGACCACGAAGGAGAGCCACGAAGGAAAAACTTCAAGGCCGGGGGCGAACGCAGATTGATCTTTCTTATTTCACTGATATCCGCGTGAATCCGTGGAAAAGTTCCCGCCCTAAACCACCGCGTGCGCGAGAGCGGGTTGCGGCTTTTCTTCTGGCGCAGGTACCGCTGGCCGCAGCGTCAGCCAGTCGGTGCGCACCCGGTCCCATTCCTGGATGAGCAGTCCCTGCGTCTCGAAAAAGCGGCGAATGCGCAGCCGGTCCCAGCCCACAATGTCTTCCAGGATGGGCGCGAACACGGCGAGGGCATTGCTGCTGAGCACGGTCCTCTTCGCCACTTGAGCGACTTGCCGCGCTTCCGAAACCGCAATGGTGAATCCTTCGCGCGTGTTGACGTGCAACATTACATGCACATCCGAGCTGCCATCGCCGGTGTAGATGATGTGGTCAGGCCCTACCTGCAAATCAGACTGCAGCTGATCGAGGACGATCACCTTACCGTAGCCGGCGGTGGCGCGCACAATCGTGTCAATTTCGCCTGATGCCGTATAGCGAAACTCAGTGCCAAAGATGTGGTCCGGGGGAACAATGCCCTCCAGCGCCGACTTGATCACCTCAACAGGCGCGGCGGAAAGGACGTAGAAATCGAAGTTGTAGCCGTCAACGCCATCCCTGAGCACTTTGTAGAGCAGTTCGATGTTTTCCTTCAGGCGGATGCGCTTGCCCACTTCGTACAAATGGTGCTTGCGCACCCGGCCATGGAATTCCGGATCGTGCAGCAACAGATAAGCCAGTTCCGCGCCCTGCTGCACCAGGTTCAACTTGGCCATGCCCTTGGCCCGGCGTTCGAATTCCTCGGTGGGAATGCCGATCAGCTCGCTCAGGACATAGCCGGAGTCGTTAAACGTCAGCGTCTGGTCAAAGTCGCTGGCAAACAGATATCGCTTCAAAAGAGTGTCAGCCATATTGCTATTAGATTCGGAAGAAGTCTTAAAGGCCAATAAATAACATGAATCGCGGCCATTAAAGACAGATTCGCTGATGAAAGTAAACCGCTTATTAACAGTCAGTTACGGAAGTGTTAACACTTTGCGCAGGTTTCTGGGTTCCTTAGAAGGAACTAGGGGCGTGATTCGCGAGAAAGGGACGCACAGACGCCAGTCCTCCGCCGTTGAAATCACCGGGACTTGGCACAGAGGATGTGGAAGTACGCGGAGCCACGTAGGGCATCGCGCAGACTACTGCCGCATGGACGCGGGAACGCCGGCTCTGCGCGCGTCTTCCTGTAAATCGCCCAACTTTTGTTTGGCTGAGTCGAGTGCCTTCTGTTTGTCAGCAATTTTCTGCTTGTACTGAGCGTCTTCTTTGTCCCAGGCGGCGGCATTGCGCAGGCGGTCGCCGGCGTCGCCGTAGAAAGCGGCTGCTCGCAGCTTATATTCACCCTGTTCAACATTCAGCTCGCGCGACAGCAGATCCACCGCGCTTTTCTGGTCGGAGATTTTTGACTTCCAGTCCTCGAATCTCTTCTGCCGGTCCTCCGGCGATTCGGTCTCGGTGTTCTTGGCGGCCCCGGCATCTGCGGCGGCCGGGGTGCCGTTTTGTGCAGTCTGGGCGGCCTTGTTGGCGGACTCCTGCGGCGCTGGGCCTACAACACTCAGCTTGTCGTCTTTGGGCAGATTATCGTTGTCGTACGATTTGACCGCAGCCGGCTTCTGCTCTTTGTCCTTGTCCTTGCGAACGGTGCGGGCGTAGTCGCCCAGCGACTGGCTCTGGGCCCCGGCCATAGCGGCCAGCGTCCCCGCCAGGATCATGCCTGCCAACCAAACGTAAATGATGCGCTTCATAGTTGCTCCCATCTGTAGTGTTCCAATCTTGTCTTGGATCTGCGCCACCGGCATCGCACCCCGCCGAGCTTTTCCTTCGTGAACCTAGTTTCCTTTGTGGTTTACACCTGTTGCCTACAGCTTGGCGAAGCCCACCCGAAAAGCTAAGCACGACCACTAAGACACGAAGGAAATCAAACTCCCGCCGCCGCTCCGGCGGAACTTGCACCTGCCAGGAAGCCGCCAATGCTGTGTTCCAACCGCTCGGCCTCAGCCGCAATATCGGCCGCCAGCCGCTGCGAAATCTCGGGGTTGCTATTGGCGGTAATCTGCCGCGCACAGTCCAAAATTGTGGCCAGTGAACTGCGCAATTCCAGGGCCATCTCCGCCGATATTTCTCCGCGCAACTCCTCCATCTGACGGATGCGCATTAACTCGCTCTGATCGTTGATCAGGCAAGTCGCGCCCAGCACGTCGCCGCTGGGCGCGTGCACCGGCGTGACCATTACATCCAGGACGCGCTCTTCCCCTGCGGGAGTTGTATAGCTGCCTTCCAGCCGTCGGAAGGGAGTTTTTTCGCGCAGGCTAGTCTCAATCATCGCCGCCAGCGTGCTGCTCGATTCAAAGCTGGGGATGACTTTCGCCTCGCGGAAAACTTCCGCCAGGCTCATTCCCGCCAGCGAAGCAAAGCCCAGAATCTGCCGGGCGGCGGCGTTGGCTTGGCGCACCAGGCCGTTTGATCCCACGAATAACACGCCGCTGGAAAGATTCGAAAGCACCGCCGCGCTGATGTTCTCGGAAGTCTTGGCTCGCCGCCGTTCCGCGTTTTGCTGGCTTTGCAGCTCGTGTTTCTGCTGTTTCAGTTCCTGGATCACCGCCTGATAGGCGTGCAGCGGCAGCATTTCCAGCGAACCCGCGCCCGCGGGAAATGATTCTTCCGCCAGCAGGCTCCTGCGCATGCGCCGGATCAAGAAAGCGCCGAGCACAAACGCGAATGCGCCCGCTATGAACACCAGCACCATGCGCAGCACTAGGGGATTGGTGAGCAGCCTCATAACAGCCTCCAATACCAATGCAGCAGGCTGTCTCCAAAGAACAGCGCCACAATCGCCATACTCCCCAGAAACACGCCGAAGGGCATTTGATGGCGCCGCAGCGCGATGCGCGCCGACTCCCAGGCGTGGCGCCGGGCTTCGCGAGAAGATTCATGGTGCCGCGCCATACGCCGCCGCATGCGCTTCATCCACACCGCCAAAACGGTCCAAAGTCCAAAAATCGAGCCGGCGATGGAGGCGGCGAAAATCGTGAAGATGGTTAGCTTCACTCCGAGGAATGCTCCTACCATCGCCATCAGCTTCACATCGCCGAAGCCCATTCCCTCCACGCCCCGAGCCCGCAGATAGATGGCTCCAACCCCGTAGAGGAACGACGCTCCCACAATTGCCCCCAGCCCGGAATCCAGCAGGGAGAGTAAACGCCCGGAAATATCCGAACTTACCGGCAGAGAAATCACCCCAGGCAGGAGTTGTGACGCCAGATCATTTACCGGCACTAACAAACTAAATGCCAGGCCCAAACCGAGGCCGGGCAGGGTAAGTGCGTCGGGCAACAGAAAGGTTTCGGCATCGGTGAAAATCAGTCCTAACACCAGGAATCCAAATGTAGAGAACTTCAGCGTGGCTAGGGTAAGGCCAAAATATGAATAGCAGGCCAGAAACAGCGCGCCGGTCAGCAGTTCAATGACGAGATATCGCGGCGAGATGCGCGCTTTGCAGTTGCGGCAGCGCCCGCGCAAAATCAGCCAACTGAACACCGGCACGTTGTCGTAAAAGCGGATGGGGCGCTTGCAATTGGGGCAGGCCGACCCCGGCCGCACAATGGATAAGTCACGCGGGAGGCGATAGATACACACATTCAGAAAGCTGCCGAAGATCAGCCCAAAGGCAAAAACCGCGAATGCCAGGAAAGGATCCATCGCGAAGAAATTCGTACTCGCCCCGATAGCCTGATTATACGGCGAGGAATCAGCAAGTCCTCCAGTACCAAAGTTACTGTCCGGGCGGGCAATGGCGTTAGCGCCGGTGTCTTGCCAGCGTGCATGGGCTTCCGCAAACACAAGTGCACGAAGGTGTTATCCCCGCACACGCGGCGAGGGCCCCGGCGCTATCCTGACAAACTTCGTGATCAGCAGCCTACTTCGCCTGCAACTCTTCGATGTACTTGGTGAGATTGGTCACTCTCTGGGCAACTTCCGCCTCGTGTCCCGAGCTGATGCTGCGGAACAATGGACCCCAGACCGGCATCTCTTTGGTCCCATGGGCCGTGGGCGCGCCTTCACCGCGGATCGCGGCGGCAACTTTCAGCCCGGGATAGTGCCCGCCATTCTGCTTGGCAAGCTGTGTCAGATCCGCGGGCGGGGTCTTCAGGGCGGGTGCGGCAGGCCCGTCGCCCCGGCCATCGACTCCGTGGCAAACAGCGCAATAGTTCTTGTACATTTCTGCTCCCGAGACTGGGGAGACGGCCTTGATCGGCACCTTCTTGATTTCCGGGGATTGCTGCTGCGCCCATAACGAAACCGCCAGCAGCGAGACGACTGCCACCACTCCAATTAATTTGCTGACTCGCATAATCTTGCTCCTTCGCGTTCCCGATTACGGATGGCAGAACGCGTAATACTGCGGCTCCTATGTTGAAGAAATCAACACTGGTGGGCGGTGAGCGCGGTCACAGGACTGTGTGATCGGTTCCCAGACATGCTGCCGTAAACGCGCAAAGAGAAAGGGATACGGCCGGAACCGCATCCCTCATGGCTGGCGAACTGTATGCAAAAGCAGGTAATTACTGGTTGCTATCGAGCCTCTGCCGGTTCTGGTTTGGGCCGTGTGTGGTTGGAATCACGCTCAACGAAGACTGCAGAGTAAAATTCAATACCGTTTCGGAAGGCAGCTTGATCTGCTGGCCCTTAGTCGCGGCCTGAACACCGCCACCCAGCCCGCCGCCCGCCGCCGCACCGACGGCCGCTCCCTTGCCACCTCCGGCCAGAGCACCGATAATCCCGCCGATCACAGCTCCAGCTCCAACTTTCTCAGCCGTATTCTTGCCCCGCGAAGTGCCCTCTCTGGAATACTGATCGGTTTGAATGTTGTAATACTTGCCGCCCACTGCGATGCGGTCGAGTTGCAGCTTCAGCAGCGACTGGCCGGCAAACTTGCCTGCACTCCTCACGTCTACGACGTGGCCTTCGACGTCATAGCCCTTGGGAATCACGACCTCTCCCTCCACCGCGATGGGGGAATCCAGAGTCGCATGAAAAGTCTGCCCGGGCTGGGCGGTTTCAGAATCAATCGCGTCCACCAGCCGGATTGCCAACACGGTTCCAGAGGGAATCGCGACCTTCTGGGGCGGCGGCGGCGGGGGGGGCGGCGGCGGCGGAGCTTCCGCCGGGGCTTGCGCTACCGGGGGCGGCGTGCTGGGCGGAGGAGCGGAGTTGTTCATTTGTGCTGAAGCGTTAGACGAGTCGTAATCGTCGTGATGACGCCGCTTGCTGGGACGCGGCTTCTCAGCCTGCGTCGGCTGTTCCGGCTGCTGCTGCTGTTCCGCGGGAGGCGGGGTCGCCTCTGCCTGCTCCGCACCCACCGTGAGATTGTTCACTACCTGCTTCACGCCCGGCTCAGAGGCGGCGTAACGGGCCGCCGCTTCGCGCTGCGCGTCATTGTCCACAACGCCGGAAAGCGTCACGCTTCCCTTATCGGACTGCACTGCGATCTGCTTACCCGCGAGGCCGGAGTCGGCGCTGAGCTTGCTTTGAATGTCACTGGTAATCTGCGCGTCGTTCGCCGCCTTGGAGCAGCCGATCGCCAGCCCCAGAGCCACGAATAGCAGCAGGGCGCTGAGTTGTAGATACGCTTTCGCCTTCATAAAAAGCACTCCTATGGTTTTCAGGGTGATGATGTTTCCTTAGATGCGAAGACGGCCGGTCTCGCACAAAAATTGTTGCTGTAAGTGGCGGCTAAGACTCTGTTGATTATACGGTTTAGGCCTGCCTCATTGGCCAACCTGAAGACTCTATAGACGAGAGGTTTGGAATAGCGTGAAGAGGAACCGCAAGGCCGGGGGTTTCTGACGACCGATCAAGAGCTGCGAGATGCTGCGCTGGTGTGTGGATTTGTCGCTGAACCCCTATAGAGCCTACTTCTCGTGCAGAAACTGATAATCCAGAATGGCGGCCGCCAGCGTAGCTCCCTTGTCTGCAGGCTGCTTTTCTTTACAGCGGATGATCTGGGCCTGGCAGAGCACAAGGCTTTCTTTCTGGCCGGAGATTTCTTCGGGCATCTCGAACCGCATTTCGACCAGCGTGTTTTGCGAAACTTGTTGCGAGGCGCGAAACAGCACTCCCGATTGGCTGAGATTTTCGATGGTTCCAGCGTGCCAGGCGGCCATGGTTTTCACCCGGTAGCGCATCGGCTCCTGCATTCGTAGCCGGCGGGCGCGCGGCAGCCAGGTTTGCTTGCGCACGTGGCTGCGGCCACCGTAAACGGGCAATCCGCCCTCGGTGGCTGAGTGCTCCAGCCGCTCGGTGCGGTGCATCGTCTTCCAGTCATACTTGTACTCGGCCGCGCAGAGCAAGCAGACCTGGTAATAGTTTCCGTCCTCTGCGCGGCGGGGCCAGGAAAACTCGTGTGAACAGTGGGCCAGAGTCAAGACATCCAACAATTGTGACATTTTTGGGTACTTTTCCGGCGGGGAACGCGGAGCCTTTATGATCCGATAGACTTACGCGAGCGGATAGATTACGTTCGTCTAGTTGGGCCATTGGCCGCAAAACCGCAGGTTGGTTCTTAAGCTTGGCTTATGGATCCAGAAGCAGCATCGTCGCCTGTGCAACTTCAACCCGTGCAGGATGTTACAGCCTTTGTGCTGGCGGGCGGCAAGAGCTCGCGCATGGGCCAGGACAAAGCCTTCCTCGAGCTGGGCGGGCAGACTTTGCTGGATCGTGCCCTGAACCTGGGGCGATCCGTGGCGAGCGAGGTTGTGATCGTGGGAGAAGTTACCAAGTTTATGAGCGTGGGCAGGGCATTTGAAGATGTGTATCCCGGCCACGGGCCTCTGGGCGGAATTCATGCCGCCTTGCGCAGCAGCTCAACTGCGTTGAATCTTGTTCTGGCGGTGGACTTGCCCTTCGTGGAACGCGACTTCCTGGCGTATCTGGTGGCTGAAGCAAGCCGCAGCGGCGCCATGGTTACGGTCCCTCAGACGAGGGACGGCCGCCAGGTCCTGTGCGCGGTGTATCATCGCGACTTCGCCGAGGTCGCGGAAAAGGCTCTGCGGGCTGGAAGAAACAAGATTGACTCCCTCTTTTCGCAGATGGAAACCCGCACCATTAGTCAGGAGGAATTGGCGCGCATGGGCTTTGCTGAGAACATGTTCCGCAATCTGAACACACCGGAGGAATTCGCCCGCGCAGAAAAAGAATTGGATGCAGCCAGCGCTCGGGGATGAACTGGGTTCTCGGCGTTCTCGGCGGACGTTCTCAGCGGACTCGGCGCTTTAAGATTTTGTTTTTGGAGGTCTGCGAAAAATCCTATAACGCCGAGGGGCTGAGAGTTCCGCCCAGAAAGCAGTGCTCTGTTTTCACCTTTGCGAATACACCATGCATGATCGCCTGAAGACCGCTGATACCGATCCCGAAGGCCCGTACATCGAATTCAAAGACGTTTCCAAGGCCTTTGGCGATAACCGCGTTCTCGACCACGTGAGCTTCGACGTGCGCACCGGAGAAACCGTCTGCATTCTGGGCCGCAGCGGCGTGGGCAAGTCTGTCTCCCTTCACCACATCATGGGCTTCCTCAAACCAGATTCCGGGCGCGTGATTGTGGCCCACGAGGACATCACTGACTACACCGAGGAGCAACTTGAACACATCCGGAAGAAAGTCACCATGGTATTCCAGAACGGGGCGCTGTTCGACTCGCTCACCGTGGGAGAAAATGTTGCTTTCCCGCTGCGCGAACAGCGAAATATGGACGAAGATCAGATCCTTCAAGTTGTGGACGGCTTGCTGGAGATGGTGGGCGTGCGCCAGATGCGCGACCTGCTGCCCTCCGATCTTTCTACCGGCATGAAGCGCTCGGTGGCCATTGCCCGCGCCCTGGCGGCGCGGCCGGAGTGCGTCCTTTACGACGAGCCAACCACCATGGTGGACCCGCTGATGGCACAACTCCTCGGCGACCTCATCAAGCGCTTGAACATTCAGCTCAATCTCACTAGCGTTGTGGTCACTCACGACATGCGCCTGGCCAAGAAAGTCGCCAGCCGCGTGGTCTTTCTCTACGAAGCCCGGGTGGTTTTTTTCGGCACCTATCCTGAAATGGAGCGGAGCCAGGAGCCTATCGTGAAGGAATTCCTGGAGTTAGACGAACTGAAGCTGGAAGCTTAAGACTGGATTTTCTCAAGAATCACGTAAGGACAGGGAGACCAGGGTTTGAATAACGCCGCTTAAGTACAGGCCCCGACAGCCAATGTTTTGGAACCTTTCGCTCCCTACCACCGTACTAAACCTTGGGAACTTGAGGGATGGTTACGGTCTCGATGTATCTGAAACCACCTGCAGAGTGGTTTCTCCCTCGCCCGCAAAGTTGGTAGAGTAAAGGTGAGCAAAAGCTTCTTCGGAGTGTCCGGCCCCTGGGAAAGCGCCACCGATGCGAACCCTTCTGGATATCGTGCGGCAATCGCTGGCCACTTTGTGGGCCCACAAGCTGCGCTCGTTCCTGACTATGTTCGGCATTGCCTGGGGCGTTGGCTCCCTGCTTCTATTGGTGGGCCTGGGCGAGGGCTTTCGCAGCGGGCAAGCGCGCGAGCTTGCGACATTGGGCCAGGACATCATGTTCATTTTCCCCGGCCGCATACCCGCGGTTCCGGGCAGCCTGCAATCGGGGCAGACCTACCACTTTACCTACGCCGACTATCTGGCGATCCGCGATGAGGCGCACACTTTGCGCTGCGTTTCGCCTGTGCTCAACCGCGAAGACATTCGCGCGGTCAGCGACTACGGTTCCACCAACGGGCAAGTCTTCGGCGTTGCCCCGGTGTACAACGAAATCCGCACTATCCCGATCGGGACTGGACGCTGGTTCAACGAACAAGACAACAACGAAACGCGGCGGGTCGCGGTGGTGGGATGGGAACTGCTGAAGAACGTGTTTCCCGGACGGCCGGCGGTGGGCGCGCCCCTGCTGCTCAACGGAATTCGCTTCGACATCATCGGCGTGCTGGCCAAAGTCGGCCAGGACGGCAACAACGGCACCAACGCCCGCATTTTCGTTCCTATCGAAACCATGCGGAATTTGTTCCCGCTCAAAGATCAGAATGCTGAGAACGCAGTTTCGTTCATCAACTACCGCCCCGCGATCAAGAGCCAGCACGCGCTGGCCAAAGAGGAAGTGCACGAGATCATCGCGCGGCGGCATGGGTTTGATCCCAAGCTGGAAGATGCATTTGAAGACTGGGACACCATCGAGAATTCGCAAAAGGTGGACAAGATTTTCGATGCCATGGACTATTTTCTCGGCGTCGTAGGCCTGATCACGCTGGGGCTGGGCGCGATCGGTATCGTGAACATCATGCTGGTGTCGGTGGCCGAGCGCACCAAGGAAATCGGCTTGCGTAAGGCATTGGGCGCGACTCATCGGAATATCCTGACGCAATTCTTTGTGGAAGGCGCCTTCCTCACGGCATTCAGCGGTGGCATCGGCCTGGCAATTTCCGTGGGGTTCGTCACTTTGCTGGCCATGCTCCCCGCACCGGAGGGATTCGACACCCCGCGCATCGTGCCGCTCTCGGCGGTGGCTGCGATTGTGTCGCTGGCGATTGCGGGAATTAGCGCAGGCTTATATCCAGCGCGGAAGGCAGCGCTGATGGCGCCGGTAGAAGCGCTGAGACAGGAGTGATCAGTGGTCAGTAGCTAGTGGTTAATGAACGCGAGCCTCGCCAGGCTGGCGGCCGAATGTTCTTACTAGCCACTAATCACTAGCCACTGGCTTTCGCCACTGAGGTTTCTATGCTACGTAGTCTGATCGAACAAGCGTACGAAGCCCTCCGCCACAACCGGCGGCGCAGTTTCCTAACCATGCTGGGCATGGCCTGGGGCATCGCTACGGTTGTGCTGCTGCTGGCTTACGGCTCGGGATTCGAAAACGGCCTGTGGGCGGCTTTCCGCTCTTTCGGCACCAATCTGGTTTTTATCTTCCCGGGGCGCACTTCCATGCAAGCCGGCGGCACCAAAGCCGGCAGCCAGGTGCGGCTCACGGTCAACGACGTGGACTACATCCGCGCCGAAGTGCCGCTGCTGAAGCGGATGTCGCCTGAGGCTTTCAAGCAATGCACGGTGAGTTACGGCACGCGCGCCGGAAATTATCCGGTGAGCGGAGTTTATGCGAATTACCCGCGCATGCGGCGCATGGAATTTGCCGAGGGCAGCCCATTCGGTGAGGCCGACGATTTCCGTCACACCCGCGTGGCCTTCATCGGCGCAGACCTCAAGAAGAAGCTGTTCTCCGGGCAGAACGCCATCGGCGAAAACATCCGTGTGGACGGCATTTCTTACCAGATCGTGGGCGTGCTCAAGCACGTGATCAACAGCAGCGACGACAACCTGAACGAGCACGTCTACGTGCCCTTCAGCGCCATGAGTGACCTGAAGAACACGTTCTATCTCGATTCCATCGTGATGGAGTACGAAGGCGATCACGCCAAAGTCGTCAAAGCCGTGCGCGATTCCATGGGCTTTCACCACAACTTCGATCCCAAAGACCAACGCGCGATTTTCGTCTTCGATGTATTCGCCGACTTGCTTAACCTGCGAGTAATCAGCACCGGCATCAAAATTATGCTGGGATTCATCGGCCTGCTCACGCTGGGCATTGGCGGCGTGGGCCTGATGAACATCATGCTGGTGTCGGTGACCCAGCGCACCCGCGAAATTGGCGTGGAGAAAGCGTTGGGCGCGCGCCGCTGGCATATCCTGTTTCAATTTCTGGCTGAGGCGCTGGTGATCACGTTCCTCGGCGGGCTGGCGGGCGTGGCGCTAGCCTATCTGGTTTCCTGGACAGTAGGCTCGCTGCCCCTGTGGAGCGCCTTCATGGACGACGCCAGCGAAGGCGATATTCACCTGGCCATCAATTCCAGCATTCTCTTCTGGTCCACCGGGATTTTGAGCTTCGTAGGAATCGTAAGCGGCATGTTCCCCGCAATCAAAGCCGCAAGGCTGGATCCGATTGAAGCCCTGCGCTACGAGTAGCCGCGTAGGGACAGCCGCCCCGGCTGTCCGAAAAAAAACCCGCTATCCCTCTGAAAAACACTCCGACCGTGGTTGCTGATGAAAATCGCGATTTCTTACCAACAGTCTGGATGCTATTCGGTCATTGCCGAGAGCGTGCTTTTCGGAGCAACACTCCAGAGGCGATAACTGCTGCCGCAATGCCAAGGAAAAGACTGATTCTCAGAGCGACGAGCGCGTTTTGGTCCTGGTTACCGTGCGGCATGCGGTAGGCCCAGTTAAGTCCCGCCGCTAGTGAAGCAACGAAGACGGGAAAGAATAATCCACAGCCCAGAAGGATCGGCCTAAGCCAACGCCCCCCAACGCCACGATTGCGACCTGTCAGTGCAAAATCGAGAAACCGGAATCCTATTACGAGTGTGCCTAGTGCCATCGAACACATAAGCAGTTCTGCAGCTATGGCCCACCAAGGGGCGGCAACGACGTCCGTAGAGTGTACGTCCTCAATAGCCACTATCACCTGAAGGGAAGCAAAGAAACATGCTACGAGTGCGATCGCTCCGACAGTCCCGGCGATTATCCTTTTGGGCATTTCGGGCAACTGACAGACTTTCAGAGATTCTAGACTCTTGCGGTGGCGGTTTCGAGGTTACTTACGTAAAAGCCATTTCACGCCCCTCAAGCGCTCATGACACGGTTACAAGTAGGCGGCTTCTAATAGTGATACCGCGCCTGCAGAAAATCAATTCTTCCACCACTTACCCGATACACCAGCCGATGCTCCTGGGTAATCCGCCGTGACCAGCACCCGGCAAGCATGTACTTGAGCGGCTCTGGCTTGCCAATGCCCGTGAACGGATCGCGCAGTACCGCTTCGATCAATTCCAGGATGCGCAGAGCAGTCCCGCGGTCGATCTCCACCCAATAGCGCAGGTCCTGCCGGAACTCAGGATGGAAGACGGCTTCGCGCTCAACCCTCCGCGCCAAGGCCCATCTCCCGGCGCAGTTTGGCGAGAGGTTCCGGCTTGCCCTTGCCCGCAGCGGCCCGTCGGGACGCTGTCAGCAGCCTGCGGGCGTTCTTTGGGGAACGCAGAAGATGGGCGGTTTCCATCAGGCCGGCAAGTTCGTCGGCGGGTACCAGCGCGACTTTTCTATCCCCTCGGCGGCGAACGATCACGACTTCGCGGTCGTCGGACACGCGATCCAGAAACGAAGCCAGACTCTGGCGTAGGTTGGTGTACGTGGTTTCAGTCAAGCGGGCCTCCCCAAAGCTATTGTACAGGACTCCTGTACTGCCGCGTCCCTGAATGTGGGCACTCCGCTAGAATCATTCCGTGCCCGAAACCTCGAACCCCCGCCTCGACCGCGTCCTGGCCCAGTTGCGCCTCTACGAACACCCGCTCATGGAATTCTCCGCGCGCGCCAAGGGCGAGGGCGTGGAGATGATCATTCAGTTCAAAGACCGCGCCATTCCGGTGCACACTTACTACTTCGAAATGCACCCACGCGACCTTGACCACTCACAGTTCGAGTGGACGTTCCAGCGACAACTTTACGACTGCATGCACGATTACTTGGTGGAAATGTTCACCCGCACGCCGCAAAGCCGCCGTGAGCGCCAGCAGGAAGGCTTGTGAGCTTGAATCAGAAATTCGTGAGCCAGACAATCCCGACTCAGAATTTGCGCCAGAAAATCGAGCAGGAAATCGCCAAGCGCGGCCCGATTCCCTTCTCGCGTTATATTGAGCTGTGCCTGTACGATGCCGAACTCGGCTATTACTCGCGCAACGCCGAGCAGTTCGGAAAGGCCGGCGACTTCTATACATCGAGCGATGTTCACGCGGTTTTCGGGCGGCTTCTAGCGCGGCAGTTCGAAGAAATATGGCGCACGCTGGGATCGCCGCCACAGATTGAATTTCTGGAACCCGGGCCCGGACGCGGACTGTTTGCCCGCGATGTGCTGGACTGGTCGGAAAAGAGGTTCCCTGAATTTTTTGCCGCTCTGCATTACTCGCTGCTGGAACGGTCGCCTGCCTTGCAGTCGCGCCTGCAGGAAACGTTGGGCCGGTTTCTTGCGACCGGCAAGTCATCATTGGTTTCAGATTTGCCGCGTCATTCCGGGCAAAGGGAATCCCTGCCGCCTCAGTCGGAAACCCAGATCCCTCGCTCTGCTCGGGATGACAAGAAAGTAAGCTCCCTCGATCGCCCGCTGATCGTCTTCGCCAATGAATTCTTTGACGCGCTACCGCCTGAGGTTCTGAGCGAGCAAGGCCAGCTATACATCACTTTTGCAAACGGCCGCCTCACCGAAACCTGGCTCCCGCCTTCGGCGCCGGCTTTGGAATTCCTTGACCGCTACAGCGTACACCCTGAACCCGGCGAAAGAATCGAAGCACCACTAGCTGCGCAGACCTACATGGAGCGCACCGCCGCGGCAATCCATCGCGGCATCGTGATCGGCATTGACTACGGCTACACCCGCGAAGAACAGCTATCGGGACGCCATCGCGGCACAATCACAGCGTACCGGCAGCACTCGGTCAGCACTAATCCCTACGAAGCGCCCGGCGAGCAGGACATCACCGCGCACGTCAATTTCACCGCACTCGCTGCCGCGGCTGCACAGCGCGGCATGGACCCGCATCCGTTAGTAACGCAATCGCAATTTCTGCTGGGAATCGGCGAGGGCAATGAGTTCGCCGACGCCTTCGACGAATGCCGCGTGCCGCAAGAGCGCGCCAAGGTCGCGTTGCAACTTAAGCATCTGGTCACGCCCGCCGGCCTGGGAGAAACTTTTCACGTGCTGATTGCAAGTAAACGCATAGATCCAGGCAGCGTTCAAAGATTGAGCGGCCTGAGCTTCGGCAAAGAAAAACCGTAACCGAGCCTTGAGAAAAAAGAAGGCTTATCGGTGAAAATCCGCGTGAATCCGTGGCCTTGAATTTGTTTGGCCGGAAATCGGGACTCACCGTCACTTAGCGCTCTCGAACGCTCGCGACTGAAACTCCATCATCTCCCCAAGGTGCGCCAAAAAATAAACGGCACTATGGTTCCCCGGATACAGATGAAATTCGTGCTTGATCCCTTCTTCCTGAAGCTGGCGATGCAGCGCCGTGCTGGTGGCCGCGAAACCGTAGTCGTCATCCTGCCCGCAATTGAAGTAGATGGCCATGCTCTTCAGTCTGGCCCGGTTCAGCCGTGCAAGTGTGAATGGATCATTTTGCTTCCAGTGTGCCCGGTTGATTGGATCGCCGAAGACGCCCCCGAACAATCGCCCCAGTTGGTTTTCGAATCCGGGTGATTGCACGGCGTTCTCGGTGAGCAGCGCCGGGCTTTCCGCGCTCACGGAAGAAAAGAGTTCAGGATGCGCGAACGCGAAACGTAAAGCGCCATATCCGCCCATGGAAATGCCAGAAATGCCGCGGGCAGCGCGTTCCCGCCGCATGGAATATTTCCCTTCAATGTAGGGCATGAATTCCGTGAGGAAGAAATCGCTGTACCGTGTTTTGCCGCCGGCCGAGTTGATAAAGAAGCTCGCCCTGCCTTCGGGCGCGACAATCAGGAAGTCCGTAATCTTGTGCTGCTGGCGAAGGTCTTCGATTATGTTCCATCCGCCACTTTTGAAGAGCGTCTGCTCGCTGTTGCCGAGGCCGTGCAGAAAATAGAGGACAGGGTACCTCATGTGCCTCGCGTCATAGCCAGAAGGCAGAAGCACACAATAATGAACCGGCTCTTTGAGAATGCGGCTCCGCAAGACGTTGCAGTCAATGCGGCTCTGGGCGTGCGCGACTGGAATACATACGAGCAAAAAGAAATATCGCCAGAACCGTAGCATTCTTTCAGTCTACTCGTAGCGCAGCGCCTGCACTGGATCAAGCCGTGCCGCGCGGCTCGCGGGATACAGGCCGGAAAGCAAACTGACGGCAATCGCAAAGACGATCGCGCCCAGCACCAGCCACCAGGGAACAAACCATATCTGTTCCGGAGGAAATTGCTGGCGCTTGAGATAAATATTCGTGCCGAGGTTAATTACCCGGCCAATCGCCCATCCCAGCGCGACTCCCAGAACGCCGCCCAGCGCGCCCATGGCGCCGGCCTCGGCAAAGAAAAGGCCTTTCACGTCGGCATCGCTGGCTCCCAGGGCTTTCATGATTCCAATTTCGCGGCGGCGTTCAAGAATTGCCATCACCAGCGTGTTGATGATCCCGATCGAAGCTACCGCCAGCGCCAGGCTGCCGAAGATGCCCAGAAACAAATCGAGAACGGCGAAGAACCGGCGCATGCCGCGGCTTGCGTCCACAATGGAGAAAGTGTTGAAGCCGATCTTCTTGATCGAGTCTTCGACCGAGGGCACATTCTTCGGATCGTTCACCCGCACGCTGACGTTGCTGTAAGTGGGCGCGCCGCCGGCCGCGCCCGCGCTGTCGCGAAGGTCCGAGGGCTGCATAACATGCAGACTCTGCGCCAGCTTCAAGGGCAAGTACGCCCGCGCGCGTACCGGGCCACGCATGCTTTCCGGATCAAGATCAATGACGCCTACGATGCTAACTCTTTCCTCGCGCGAGACCACGGAATAGGCTGAGTCATCTGAAGAGGTTGCGGCTGAACCGGCGCCCGCAGCGGGAATGCGCTCGGCAAAACGCAAGACCACTTGCTTGCCGTCCAAGGCTTTCGCCAGGTCGGCGGCGTTCAGCTCATCTTCTCTTCGCCGCTCGCCCAGCAACTCGGCAGCGAAGGTTTTCTGCAAAATCATTTCCGGCGCAGTGTCAGAAGAGAAGAATCTCCCTTGCATGCCGTCGAAGGCGTCGCTGTTCTTGGCGGAGGCGGGCAATCCGGCCACGGTGGTTAAATAAGGCTTGTCCTGATAACGCAGCTCGGTAACGAAGCGAATGTCGGGATACGCCTCAAGAACTCCGGGCAGCTTCTCAATCCGCTGCCGCGCCGCCTCATCCAGCGCCGGGCTCTCAGCAGGCGAGGGGCCGCTCAGTTCCTGATCACGGTTGAAGCCGCGCATGTCGCGGCGCGAAGTGACAATGACGGTATCGAACAGCCCCGACTTTTGCAGCCGGCGCGAGGCCAACTGCTGCAGGCCGATTCCCAGTGACAGCATGGCAACCAGCGAGGCCACGCCCACTGAAATTCCCACCGTGGTGAGCGAATTGCGCAGCAGCGATTCGCGAAGATTGCGCATGCCAAGTTCGGTGAGATCGTAGAGCTTCATAATTTCCCCTGTGGGGCCGCGCCCAATGCGGGATTCGCCTGATCGCCGATCAATTTTCCATCTTCCAGGAAAATCATGCGCTTTACGTAGCGCTCGGCCAGGGTGCGCTCGTGCGTGACCATCAGGACCGTCATGCCGAGAGTTTCGTTGAACTCGCGGATCAATTCCATGATTTCAGTTCCCGTGCGGCTGTCGAGATTTCCCGTGGGCTCGTCGGCGAGCAGGAGTTGTGGCCGATTGATCAAGGCCCGGGCAAGCGACGCGCGCTGCTGCTCGCCACCGGAAAGCTCGCTGGGCCGATGGTGCAGCCGCGCACTCAAACCCACGCGCTTTAAGGCCTCGGTGGCGAGCCCGTCGCGCCGGCTGCGATCCACTTCCGCGAAGCGCATGGGCAACTCCACGTTTTCTATCACGCTCATGCTGGGAATCAAGTTGAACGACTGAAACACCATTCCCACCGCGCGCAAACGATACTTGGCCAACTGCTCGCGCGTGAGCTTGGCCAGATCGTTCCCCTGCGCCATTACCGCGCCGGAAGTGGGACGGTCGAGTCCCGCGACCAGATTCAGCAGCGAAGATTTCCCCGAGCCGGAAGCGCCTAGCAAGGCCACGAACTCGCCGGCCCTGATCTCGCAGGAAACGCCATCCACGGCGCGAATCAGCGACTGTCCCATTTGATAGTAGCGGCACACATTTTCCGTGCGGACTGCGGTGGGAAGTGAAGGAGCCGGATCAGACATGGTGCTAACGAACTTCTCCCCTCACCAGGCGCAAGGCGTCCGCCAGCTTGGGATTGCCGTTTCCCGCCTGCTCGGAATTTGCGTCCACCATCTCCGCTGCGTCGCCTTCGCCGGGAGCCAGAAACAAGTTCTGTTCCAGCCCATGCTGCTTGGTGTAAAGATCATAATAGCGGCCGTTAAGGGCATAGAGTTGCTCGTGCGTCCCGCGCTCAACGATGCTTCCCGCCTCGACCACTAGAATCTGGTCCGCCCGCCGGATGGTTGAGAGCCGGTGCGCGATCACGAAAGTTGTGCGTCCCTGCATGAGATACGCCAGACCGTGCTGAATCAACGCCTCCGACTCGGAATCGAGGCTGGAAGTGGCCTCATCAAGTATTAAGATTCGCGGTTCCGCCAGAATGGCCCGGGCAATCGAAATTCGCTGCCTCTGGCCGCCGGAAAGCTTCACCCCACGCTCGCCAACAATGGTTTCATACTGATCGGGAAAATTCTCGGCGAACTCGTCCACTCGCGCAATCTGGCACGCCCGCAGAAAATCTTCTTCCGAGGCTTCCGGGCGCGAAAACATTACGTTCTCGCGAATGGTTCCGTCAAAGAGGAAAGACTCCTGCAGCACCACTCCAAGCTGCGTTCGGTAGGAATCCAGCTTCACCGTGCTTAAGTCAATGCCATCCACCAGCACTTTTCCCTGGGCCGGGACGTGAAAGGCCGCAATCAGGCCGATCATGGTTGACTTGCCCGATCCTGAGCTGCCCACCAGCGCCGTCACCGTTCCCGGCGCCGCATGGAATGAGACATCGTGCAACACCGAGCGCTTGCCGTCGTAACTGAACGTAACGTGATCGAAATCCACCTCGCCGCGGATGGGCGGCAGAACAAACCTTCGCCGCGGGTCGCGGTCCTCGGCCGGCTCGCTGAGGATTTCGTGGGTGCGCTCCAATCCCGCCAGCGCCTCGGTAAGCTGCGTGCCAATTTGCACGATCTGCATAATCGGCGCGATCAGGAAACCCATGAACAGTGTGTAAGTGAAGAAGCCGCCAATGGTCATCGCGCCGGCGGCAATCTGGCGCGCGCCCACGTACATGATCACCGCGCCCACCGTCCCGAGCAACAGGCTGCCTGAAAGGCTCATGATCGAAGTGGCAGTCAGGCTGCGGATCACATTACTCAGCAGCCGTTCCACGCCCCGCGCGAAGACTTTCTCCTCGCGCGCCTCGGCGTGATATCCCTTCACCACCCGCACTCCGCCGAGCGACTCCGCCAGGCGCCCCGTTACTTCAGCGTTGATTTTCCCGCGCTCGCGGAAAATCGGCCGAATGGTGCCAAACGCTTTGCGCAGGGCAAGCGCGAAGCACAGAAGAAAACTAAAGGCCAGGGCGGTCATCAACGCGCTGATGTGAAACAGCACTACCAGCGCAATGCATGCCGTGAGCAGGCCGCCAGTTAAATCCACCAGCCCGGTGCCGATCAGGTTCCGTACCCCCTCAACATCGCTCATGATGCGTGACACGAGCGCTCCGCTCTTGGTCGCGTCGTGAAACGAGATTGAGAGCCGCCCGATGTGCGCCTGCACCTTCTGCCGCAATTCCGCGATCAGCCGCTGCGCCGCCTTGGACAATAGCTGGGTCAGAGAAAATGACGTGATGCCCTGAATGACCGTCGCCGCCAAAACCATGCCAACCAGCGGCTTCAGCAGGGCGGTGTGGTGCTTAACGATGACGCTATCAATTAAAAACTTGGTGGAGTATGGAAGCACCAGCCCAGCGACGCGGTTGATGACCATCAGCACAAACCCGAAGGCCAACAGGACCCGGCGCGGCCGGATGAGGTCCCACACGTCGGGGAGCACGACGCGCAGCTTCTGCAACGACTGGTCGGAAGGCTTTTGAGCGGTGGCCACTGCTTGCTATTAGACACTACTGCACGAGGCCACGCTTCATTTTGATGTCAGATCCCCAACCCGCAGATCTTCGTGTGCCCTCGTGTGGTTAGTGGTTGCTTTCCCCGCCTTCACTAAGCCCGAAGCCGCAACCCGAAGAAGATATCCGATGCCAGCCATGCGAGACTTCGATCTCACAACCTCAAACTCCGTGATATATTCCGCAATACTGTTGGCCATCTCATCAATGGTACCTGGGACTCCCAAAGAGCACGGCTGCAGCCGTGCCGCTAAAACGCCCGCTCGGCGCGCCTTTTGCCGCTGCGGCACCGCCGCTTTCCGGATGAAGCCAACCTTCGCCCCGTTTATGATGACCACCCGAATCCATCATCCAAATGATCACTGACCCGGTTCTTCTCCACGACTGGCACGTAGTTGCCCGCGCCTCGGAAGTCACCGCTGGCGAGCCCCGGTCGGTGCGGCTGCTGGGGCACGATATCGTTTTGTGGCGAAGCGGCAATGAGTTTCACGCCTGGCAGGACCTTTGCCTGCACCGCGGCGCTAAGCTCTCCGCCGGCCGCATCCAAGGCGACTGCCTCGTCTGTCCCTATCATGGATGGAACTACGACACCTCCGGCCGCTGCGTGCGCATTCCCGCGCACCCCTCACAGCCTCCGCCCGCACGGGCGCGCGTGACTAGCTATCTGGCGAAAGAAAAATACGATCTGGTCTGGGTGTGCCTGGCGAATCCAGAGCACGACATTCCGATTTTTTCCGAATGGGACGACCCTTCGTTCCGCAAAATCGCCGCCGGACCCTACGCCTTCAAAGCACAAGGCCCACGAGTGATCGAAAACTTTCTCGACGTCGGCCATTTCCCCTTTGTCCACGCCGGCCTTCTGGGCGACGTCAGCCATCCCGAAATCGAAGACTACGAAGTCGAAAGCACTGCCAAAGGCATCGTCGCCAAAGACATCGGCGTCTGGCAGCCCGATCCCGACGGCACCGGCCAGCCCGCCAAGGTGTTCTACACCTACCGCGTCTTGCGGCCTTTGACTGCGTATTTCGTGAAGATGCAAGGAGAGCAACGCTTCTCGATGATTGACATCGTTACTCCCACCAGCGAAGGCGAGAGCCTCGCCTGGGTCATCCTGGCGCTCAATTATGCGGGGGAGATTTCCGCCGATAGCCTGCGCAGTTTTCAGGATGTGGTGAGCAACCAGGACATTCCCATCGTCGAATCTCAGCGCCCCGAGTTGCTGCCTCTCGATTTGCAGGCGGAGTTGCACTTGCGTTCCGACCGCACCGCCATCGCTTATCGGAAATGGCTGAAGCAGTTGGGACTGAAATACGGGACCGCCTGATGGCAACGGTGCTCACAACTCCAACCACGCAGCCTGCCCCCAAATGGCTGGTACCGGGCGACTGGGACGGCTACTTCGGCCTGTTCTTCAGCGGATTTCCTGATCTCTTGCTCATCGCCGGCCTTGCGCCGCTCTGCGGGTTTTCTCCCGAATTGGTCGCCACTCGAATTCTGCCGGCGGTCGCGCTCTCAATTTTTGGCGGCAACATCTTTTATGCATGGCAGGCGCACCGGTTGGCGAAGGCCACTGGCCGCACCGACGTGACCGCCATCCCTTTCGGCGTGAATACGCCCACCATCTTCGCTTACATCTTTCTGATCATGTTGCCGGTGTATCAGCACACGCACGACGCCGAACTCACCTGGCACGTTGGCGTCTTCGCCTGCCTCCTCAGCGGCGTCGTGCAAACCGCCGGCGCATTCTGTACCGACTGGCTCAGGCGGCATACGCCCCGCGCCGCCCTGCTGTGCCCACTGGCGGGGATTGCCATCGCGTTTCTGTGCCTCGGTTTTATTCTGCGCATCTTCCAAACCCCCGAACTGGCCCTATTGCCCACAGTTATTATCCTGACGGTCTATTCGTCGCGCATGCGCCTGCCGTTCCGCATTCCCGGTGGACTGCTCTGCATTCTCGCCGGAGTCGCGCTCATCGCCGTCCTGAAAGCATTTCACTTCTATCATCTTCCGACTCCTCCGGCGGCAGTTGCCGTGGGTTTGCACTTCCCCAAGCCCATCCATCTTCTTGACTTCCTACGCCACAGCGAAGGCTGGCAATATCTTTCGATCATCCTCCCCATGAGCGCTCTGGACACGATTGTCTCGCTGCAGATCCTCGAAAGCGTGAAAGTTGCCGGCGACGACTACAAAACCATGCCCTCACTTCTCGTGAACGGCGTGGCCACGCTGAGTGCGGCGGCCTTTGGCAGCCCGTTTCCAACCACTCTCTATTTCGGCCACCTTGCGCACAAAGCCTACGGCGCACGAGCTGGCTATTCCGTGCTCAGCGGAGCAACCACCCTCGTGCTCTGCATGACCGGCCTGATTTCTCTCATCCTGCGCATCGTGCCTCTCGAAGTGGTGGCGATCGTCATCGTGTGGTTCGGATTAGTAATGGTCGCCCAAGCATTTCAGGAAGTTCCCAAGTCGCATTGCATCGCGGTGGCCTTCGGACTGATCCCGATGCTTGCTTCGTGGGGATTGCAGTTGGTGGATTTGGCGCTGCAGAAAGCGGGATCAGGTTTTCTGCACGCCGCTCCGCTCTTCGGCGACGAGCTCGCCATCTACGGACTGATCGCCCTCAGCCAGGGCGCGCTTTTAGTGTCAATGATCTGGGCCGCTGCCATTGCCTACATGCTCGACCGCAAATTCCTGCACGCAGCGGGCTGGCTGTTCGCAGGATCGCTGCTCTCCTGCTTCGGTTTTATCCACGGCTATTCGCTGACCGCACAAGGAATCGAAAACAAGATTGGCTGGTTTGTAGCGCCGGCATTTACTTTAAGCTATCTGGCTGCCGGCATTTTTCTAGTGGGGTCTCACTTCTATTCGCAGCGCTACGGCTCGTTCCTGGAAAGCCTGTAGGGATTCCAGATCTCCGGAGGGTCGCGGTCTACCAGCTGCTGTATGCGTCCCCTTCGAGTGAGGTCGCATCCGAGCCGCTGTGCACGTCGTCAATTCCGCCCGACTGCTCATCGGGCGAACTCAACGTGTCCTCCTCCTGCGTCACCACCCACGTACTGTTGCTTCCAGTCATGGGATCGGTCGGAAGCTGCTTAAGATAACCCGCCTGCACCAGATCGTCAAGGGATTGCGGCGCTTTCTGCTTGTCGAGAGTGTATTGCGAGATCACCGACCGCAGAGTAAACAGGTTTTCACGCAGCACAGATTCGCGCGCATGAATCACCGACCGCTGGTACGCCGGCACCGCGACTGAAATGAGAATCAAAATGATGCTGATGACGATCATCAGCTCGATGAGGGTAAAACCCCGGTGCCATTTGCCAGGTCTTGCCATTACCAGTCCCTATACTTAGTGCCGTCGAGCGCCTCGCCCTGCGACTTGGTGTAAACGTCAAAGACGTTGTCTCCGCCCCAGGAGTCCGAGTCGGGATCGTCCTGCATGGAGTGCAGGCCCCAGTCTTCGCCGGTCATGGGGTCCTTGGGAATGCGCCTCAGGAAACGCAGCTTCTTACCATTCACGTCCACGCCATCCACCAGCGTCTGCAAGTCAGGCGGATAACCCTCCGACCCAACCTTGATCTGGAATGCGCCGCGGTCGGCCGCGTCCTTGTAACGGTCAATGGCGTCACGCATCTCCCACAGGTCGCGGCGCAATTCCTTCTCCTTCTCGCGCCGGATGGTCACTCGCGCCAGGGGTAAAACCATGGTGCTCAGAATGAGCAGAATGGTGGTCGCGATAATCAGCTCGACCAGCGTAAAGCCGCGCTGCCTGCCTCTCACCGTGGCCCTCTGGAAAATGAACGCTTTCATCGGGGTCTTTTGCAGAAAAAATTCGAGGAAATAAATTTTGTACCGAAAGGCGAGAAAGAACCGGGAGGCGGAAGTCGCCAGCCCCCCAACCATCGCCAACCTCTCACTCTACAATCCTAAAGCCACGGGCCGCTTTTCGTCTCCCTGACCCGCGGCTCACTGAATGGTTACTGCCGCTGCCGCGCCCGCCACAGGAATGGCCTGCATTCCAGGATCGCGTGCTCCTCCCTGCGAAATCACCAGCATAGACTGCCCCGGCGCCTTGGCCTGCAACGTCAGGGTCACCACCGGTCCCGAGCCGGTCACACCTCCCGAACCCGGTGGCCGGGTTGCCGTGATCTGCAGAATCCCGTTCCCATCGTCGCGATGCACTAGCGCCACCGCTTGGCCGTCCTGCGAAAGCAGGCTGCCGTTGGAAACATTCACCACCTGCAGCGTTTTGGGATCGTAGTTCAGCTGCAAGGGCACCGAAAACACGTTCTGGGCTCCATTCAGCATTACGCTCACGGTAAATGTCGAACCGACGGGCTGCGTAATGGCTGGACGGTCAAAGGAAAAGCGGGCTGCTGGAGCTCCCGGCGCGGGCCCTCCCGGTTGGGCCATCGGGGGCGGGGCTGCGGGAGGCGCAGCCGGAGGAATGCCCGGCGGCGCCATCGCCGGCACCCGGGTCGGGGCGGCAGCCGCTTCCGCCGGCCGGGCTACTGCAGGCAGCGAGATCACATTGGCCGTTCCCACCGCCAATGCGGTCTGATTCAGCTCATCCACATCCAGCTTGCGCACGATGTGCGGGATCAGAGCAAACACAATCTCGTTCTGCGAGTGGTCAACATTGCTCTGGCCGAACAGATATTTCAAGATCGGAATCTGCGCCAGACCCGGAATCCCGCTCAACGAGCGCGTGCTCTGGTCTTCCAGCATCCCGCCCAGCAGGTTGACCTCGCCGTCTTTCAAGCGAATCTCGTGCTCGATTTTTCGCTGTCCGATGATGGGCTGGCTGATGCCGCCGATATTGGAGGTCCCGGTCTGCGAAGAGATGTCCATCGCAACCTTCAGCGTCACTTCGCCGTCGGCATGGACATAAGGCGTGATGTCAATATTCACACCGACATCAAGGTATTGAAACTGCGTGTTCACCAGCGGATTGATGCCCACTCCGCCAATGCCCGGCTGGAACGACCCGGTCGCCACCGGCAGCCGTTCGCCGATCTTGAGCGAAGCCTTCTGGCCCTCTAATGCGCGAATCTGTGGTTGCTGCAGCAGTTTGGTGTTGCTGTCGCTGAATAGCGCCGTTGCCGTCATCGGCGTAATGGTCGCCTGGAAGTCGGTGGCATTCAGATTTCCCAACGCATTCAGATTGATGGTGTTGGTCGAACCGGTTGAAGAACTCGTGGTGCCGGTGGTCGTGGTGCTGCCGGTTGTAGTCGGGGTGGTCGCAATGTTCGGCTGCAATGCCACGGTCGCGCTGGTCGGCGGACTGATGCCCAAATTGTGCATCTTGTCGCGGCTCACCTGCATGATGGCAACATCCACGACGACTTCCGGCTTGGCCTTATCGAGGTCAGAAACCAGCTTCTCCGCCAGAGCAACCTGGTCTGGGTAACCCCGCACTACGATCGCATTCTCCGAAGGCAACGCCTGGATTTTCGAAATTTCCAAAATCATGCGCAGCGTGTTCACGATCTCCTGGATCTCGGTCTGCTGCGAGAGATTCGACAGGTAAAACGTCTTGATGACGTTCTCTTCCACTTCCTTGCGCTTGGTTGGATTGTCCTGCGCCACATAAACCGTGTTCGGAGTCACCGGCCGCCAGAACGTTTTGGATTCCAGGGCGATGATCTGCAGCGCCTCCTGGAGGTTCACGCCGTTCAACTCGATGGCGATGCGGCGCGAAGTGTAATCGGGATCAAACAGCACGTTGATCCCCGCCAGCTTGCCTACGGTTTCGTAAATTTGCTTGGTGTCGGACGTGACTTTCAGGGTGATCGGAACGGGGGAGATGGCGGTGAGTTCAACGGGGCCGGCGGCGTTTTCCAGGCGCTGCATCAAGCTGTCCGGAGGCGAGGCCTCCGATTTTGGGGGGCCGGATTTGGCCCTTTCAATCATCTGCTGGGTCTGCTTGACCTCCTGGCCGGCGATAGAACTCGACGGGTCAATCTCCTGCGCCTTCTGGAATTCGGCCAGGGCTTCGTCCAGCTTGCCGGCCGAGCGCAATAGCTGCCCGCGGTGCACATGCGAAGCTCCCGCCAGGAAGCGCAGCCGCTCGAAGGCGGCACGATATGCCAGGTCCTTGGGCTTCAGTTCAAAAGCCTGCCTGTAGAGGTCATAGGCCTGCTCATAGTTCTGGCGGGCTTCCGCGTCCTCGCCTTGCTTGAAGAGGGATTTGGCCTTGTCCGCAGCAGCCGGCAGCGTGAGGGCCAGAACCAGCACAAAAAACGCTGCCCGGCGAATGGAAAATTTCATCACTGTCCTTCGAGGTGTATTTCCTGGACCCGACTGAACTCCGGATCGGTCACGCCTCAGGGTCGGGGCGCACCTGCTTCAATCCCAGATTGGAGTCGGAACTTTGGCGATTATAGCATCGCCGCCAACCTTCCCCAACATGCTGTCGTTACGGCAGTTACCGTCATAGGTCGTAGCCCAAACGAGCCAATCAGTGGCTA
>Ga0335078_10000559_pt1 | contig 57070 bp, 40 predicted proteins | sample Lox_Sample_32_FD_206711 | JGI IMG/M metagenome (GOLD analysis project Ga0335078, IMG submission 206711) | Soil microbial communities from Loxahatchee National Wildlife Refuge, Florida, United States - Lox_Sample_3.2 | ecosystem: Environmental > Terrestrial > Soil > Wetlands | place: USA... | reverse complement strand
GCACCACCGGGATGCCCTGACGCGCCGCGTCGACCGCGCCCTGCACGATGGCGCCGGGGGCGTAATCGCCCCCCATGGCATCCACCGCCACCGAAAGCGCGCCTCGTGCGCTCATGAGCCGCGGGCTCCTCGCTCCATGAGCGGTGCGAAGTCGCGGACGGCACGTCGCTTTGAGCCCTTAGCGCGCGGCGCGGTCGCCTGCGCGAGGCGGGGAGCCACTCGAGGAAGAATCGAGGCCTCGGTGGACCGGACCGCGAGCGCGTGGGCACAGGCCGGGCAGGTCACGGCGGCGGTCAACGTCGTCCAGGCGAGGTTGTGTAGCCAGTCGCCACACAGCGGATTGACACCCCGGCAGGTGCCCTGATAGCGGACAAAATGAAAGAGGCTGCCCATGGGTCCGCTCGTGAGCGTGAGGTCGCAGCTGGACCATGAGCACTCCTCGCCGACGGAACAGGCCCCGTTTCGAGTGTCGGGGAGCGGCGTGATGTCGCACCCCGATCCGATCGATTGAGGAATGAAAGTCTATCGATCGCTCAATCTTGGAACCCTGAGAATGGGGTAGACGGGGAGAAGCTCCGGAGGCGAGCCGCCTCGCGCGGAGGGACCACCAGCCTGACCCGCGCCGCGCGTGAGAGAGCGGACCTGCCCTCCTCGAGTGAGCTGACTGTCGAGGGTGGCGCTCATCCACCGTGGACAGAGCAGTCCTCCACGAACCCGAGCCGCCCCGTCGCACCGAGGTTCATGGCGAGCCGAAGGCATCCCGACGCCCGTCTTCCGCTCGCTCCATTTGAGCGCGACGATCGATGCTCGAGTCTTGGCCGTGGCGAGCTCTCGCGGCCGAGTGTGCGCTCCTTCGCCACACCGTCCGCTTGACTCAGCACATCGCGGAGAGGCGATCGTGTGCCACGTTCCTGGTGCACGCCGAACCCGACCGAGCCAGGATCGAGATTCCACGAGAACAGCGAGGTCGTGGAAGGCGCATCGGCGAACGGAGCTCACCATGAGGATGCTGAACACGTGCGGCCTCGTCGTCTTGGCAAGCACCTGGCTCTCCGCGTGCGGCGGCCGCGGACCGAATGCCTGCGACTCGACCTCCGCGGGAAGCGGTAAACTTGTCTTCACCACAGGTACGTGTCCTGCCGCGATCCAGGGGCAGCCCTACGCGTGCACTCTGGCTGTCGCCGGCGGAACGGCGCCCTACACCTTCTCGGTTGTGAATTCGTCGTCTTCTGCCCCCCTGCCCGAGGGCATGTCCCTCGATGGAGCAACCGGTCTCGTCTCCAGTTCGTTGGTCGGTGGTCAGGGTTCCTATGGCGTGCAATTCCAAGTGGCCGACTCGGCGTGCCAGACGGCCACCACCACCCTCACCTTCGCGATCGCGGGCGACAACAAGTTCCTGGCATCCATCTTCCCCTCAAGTTCGATCTTTCACCATCGCGTGGACACGCTTCCGGTCGACAATTCTCCGGCGGCGCCCATCTACAGCGCATACCAGTCCGCCACCATCAAGCCCTTCTTCGGGGCGGCTGCTTACGAGAACCTTCCGAACGGGATTCCGGCCATCGAGGTTCCCTACAACGAACCCGACGTTCCGGTCGCTACCACGGTCTATCAATCCTATTACGCCTCCGGGCCCATACCCCCGTACGCCCCGGTCGAGGGTACCTCGGTCTCGGGCGGTGATATGCACGTCCTTGTCTACGTCGAAGCGGGAGGGGGGTCTCCCCCCGCACTCTACGAGATGTGGCAGGGCCAGTATCTCGGTGCGAAGGGTTGGACCGACTCCTCGAATGCCCGGTGGACGGACGTGACCTCCAACGCCTTGACCCCGCAAGGGAACGGCACGACCGACGCTGCGGGATTGCCGGTGGCGCCCTTGCTCGCCAATGCCGACGAGGTCATCGGAACGGGAACGCCTTCCGCGCCGAACGGGGCCGTGCAACACCCCATCCGTTTCACCGTCAATCACATGCTCAACTATTGGGTGTGGCCCGCCACCGAGACGGCGGGCGTGGGATCTTGCGGCGGATCGAGCGGGACCCTGCCCACCGGGAACCTGCTCTCGCAGTCCTCGCCCCCCGCCTCGTGCTCCATGACCGGTCCGGCAGGGGAGATCTATCGGCTCAAGCAAGCGGTGGCCGATCCCGCTTGTGCTTCCACGAGCCCGCAGGCGAGCATCATCATCACCGGCTTGCGCCACTACGGCATCATTCTCGCCGACAACGGAGATTCGGGAGGATTGATTGGAACGCCGGACTCGCGCTGGGACGACTCCGATCTCGCCTGCCTGAGGTCGCTCACCTTGGGCGACTTCGAACCGGTCAACGTCAGCAGCTTGATGGTCGACCCGGACAGCGGAGCAACGGCCAACTGACATCAAGGCCGCGCAGGCAGGGCGAAGCAGAGTTCTCGGTTCACCCGAGCCGCCCTGACCGTCTCCTCGAGCGCACAACCGGCAGCAGGCCGTCGGGGCCGCCGGTGCCCGGGGCACGACTCGAGAGCGAGCCGCCCGGCGCGCTCACCGCGCGCTCGCGGTGTCTCTCGCCCGCTCGACCATGCCGTGGACGAAGCGAAGCTTGTCGACCGCGGGCGGGCAGAGCACAAACGGGTAAGGATCCGCCAGGCCCATGCTCCGGTTCAGGTCGTTGAGAGCGAGGGTCAAAGGTACGAAGCCAGCGAGCAAGTCTTCGAAGTCGTGGGAATCGAGGCGCGACGAAATCGTTCCCGGATGCGCGGCCTCTCCTCCAGTGGGCCTCGGACGTACCGTGAGACCGTGGGCACGAGCAGTCTCGAGCGTGTCCACCATGTGGAGGTAGTGCGCGAACGTCTCTGCCCAATCCTCCCAAGGGTGCGCGGAAGCGTAGGCGCTCACGTAGCGAGCCGGCCAGTCGGAAGGTGCACCGGCTTCGTAGTGGCGCTTCACGGCTTGCGCGTAGTCCGTGCGCTCATCCCCGAACAGCGCCCGATAATTCGACAGCGCGTCACCACTTCGGACGAGCCGGGCCCAATAGTAATGCCCCACCTCGTGGCGGAAATGACCGAGGAGCGTGCGGTAGGTCTCGGCCAGCTGCACTCGGATCTTCTCTCTGAAGGGGTCATCGGCTTCAGCGATGTTGATGGTGACGTTGCCATCACTGTGACCGGTCCAGACCTTGGCCGAGGCGCTGTCTTGCATGAACGAGAAGGTCAGGCCGGGCTGTTCGCCTTCGGGGTCGGGCTCGACAGCCAAGCCGAGATGAAGAAGAGAGTAGACGAGGCGATGCTTGGCCACTTCCACCCGTGCCCAGGCCGCGCGCGCGGTCGGATCGGAGAGGGGGGGGACGATCCGATTCAGGCGACAGGCCTGGCACAGCTCGCTCGCATCCTCTACCGGGATAACCCAGTTGCACACGGCGTAGTCCGTGCCGTTGCGGCACAGTCGATAGTCGCCACCCCCTTCGACGCGAGCTCGCCAGATTCGCGCGTGGGGTGCCTGGCCCGGGAGTGAGCCTGCCGGCTCATCAACGAGGTCGATGCCGCTCACGAGCTCGCGATCGGGCAGATAGGCGAGAGCCTGGCCACAGCGCGTGCACGCCACGCTTTCGAAGAAGACCAGCTGCTGACACTTGGGGCAGGCGAAGAGTTTCACAGGAGGTGCTCCGCGCGCGCGGAGGATCCGCCCTGCGAGCACGGGGTATCACCTTTCTCGGAAGGCAAGCGGCTCGGGCCTGCTTGGGAGCAGCTTTTCTGCTCCTGGCTCGGCGAGCGCGCGGGAATCCCCGCGTGAACTCTTCTATGAGTGAGCGCTACTTCACCGCCAGATCGTTCTTCACGTCCTTCACTCCCGGAACCTGGCTCGCCACCTCTCCGGCTCGGGCGACCATGTGCCGGTTGTCCACGAAGCCGCTCAGCTGAACCACGCCCTTGTAGGTCTTGACGCTGATCTGGAGCGACTTCAGGCTCGAGTCCTCGACAAACGCCGTCTTCACCTTGGCGGTGATGGTCGAGTCGTCCACGTACTGCCCGGTGCTCTCGCGGGTGCTGGTGGACGCGCAACCCAGACACGGTACCCCGGCCCAAAGGAGCGCGGCCGCCCCCATTGCGCGGAAAGTGCGTTGCAACATGGAACCCCCTCTTCCCTCAATATAGGAACGGTCACGGGAGGCCAGAAGCCCCAAGCGTATCCGCCGGAATGACATTCGGTCATAGGCAGAGCCGAGTGTGCAAGGGAAGGTTCGAGGGCGAGCCGATTGCCCTGCGCACCTGGGCCTCCTCGGGGTCGGTCCGCTCCGCCCACGCGGATAGGTCCTGGCGGTCAAGGCGTCGGCTGGGGTGCAAGCGAACGAGAGGCCGGATGAGGAGTCAGTCGGCCAAGGCCGGCAAACAGGCCGAGTTCTCTTCCAGAGAGGACGGTTCGGGCGTTCTGCTTCAGAGTTGGCTTCGCAAGAAGTCCAGGGCTTCCTCTCGACCCTCGGGTGTTTCTTCATGTCCGACGTCGTAACGCAGGAGCTTCCAGCGCTCCGGGTGGCCAGCCTGAGCGTAGACCGTCTCAAGTTCACGATCGATGATGTCGAGCCCGGCGACCGGAGTCAGGGGGTCGCGCAGGCCGGCCAGACCCAGGTGCGCGCGGGGCGCGATGAGTGCGTTGATGCGGGATGTGGTGAACTCCTTCAGCAGGCCCGGCACGAAATAGTAGATGCCGTGGCCCGCGAGCCCTCCCTCGGACAGGAGGGTGTGATACTCCGTGAGGCAACAGATGTCGACGGTCACCTTCACGCGCTCGTCCAGTGCCGAGAGCCATTGCGCCATCGAACTGCCCATCGAGATGCCGAGCGTGGCGAGGCGCGACGGATCGACGTCCATGCGCGAAGAGAGCCAATCGAGCGCCCGGATCGAGTCGTAGACCATCATCCCCCACAGGACCTGACCCTGCCACAGCATGGCCTTGAAGGTCTCGAGCTCGCTCTCGTGGAGCCGTTCGCCGAAGCACCAGTGATCGATGCACAGGGCGATCCACCCCTCTTCGGTGAGCGCCTTGGCGTAGGGTTCCGGTTGTAGGTAGCTCCGTCCCGCCACGAACTCGCGTTTGCCGATTTCGTGATCGTCGCCGTGAGAGTGGTTGAAGAGGATGGCCGGTGCCCGGCGACTCACCACCTTCGGCCGGGCCAAGAGCGCGGGGACCTTTTCAAGCCCGTTGAGGTCGAGGCTCCAGGACTCGAGGAGATAACCGTCGCGCTCCTCCTCCCCGCGTTTCTCGGCAACCAGGGGCCGCCGTCGGTCGGGCAGCTCGCCGAGGAGGGCGTACAGGTCCGCCCGTGACTTCGCGGGGTCGGATGAGCCGCGCGCTTCTCTACGCATGCCAGCGAGTATCGCATACGACGGGGGGAGTTGCGCCCGGATGCGAGCCTCACCTTGAGGGGTACGACGGGATTGCGGGGCGCGGTGGGGCGCTCGCTCCGGCGGCGCGCGCTGATCAGGGTGACCTGACGGATCCGCGCTCTGCAAGGGGAAGCGTGAGACACGCTGTCTTTAGAGCGAGGCCGAGAGGGGAACTTCTTCAAGTTCCTCAGCACCCGCGTTGGAAGGAGCTGGCTGTGCGGCCCACGCCGAACGGCAGGAGCCCACCAGGCCTAGGTACTCAAGCCCCGGAGTAGGCGCGCTTCAGCAGGGCGATGTCGATCTTCTTCATGCCGAGAAGCGTCTCCATGACGCGCCGAACACGACCGCGATCGGCGTCCTTCATCATCTCGCCGAGGACGGTGGGCACGACCTGCCAGGAAACCCCGTACCGATCTTTCAGCCATCCACACTGCTCGGTCGTGCCTCCCGCCGAGAGTGCGTCCCACAGCCGGTCGACCTCAGCCTGGTCGGCACAATTCACCATGAACGAGATTGCATGGTTGAACGGATCGAGAGGGCCGGCGTTGATGGCCATGAAAGCTTGGCCGTAGAGCGTGAACTCGATGAGCTGGACCGAACCCGCTCGGCCGCTCGGCGTATCGGTCGGGATGGGGGTGATGCTGTCGACGCGCGAGTGTGGGAACAGGGATACGTAGAACTGGGCGGCCTCGACCGCGCGGTCGGCGAACCACAAATGAGGAACGATTTTCGAGGGAGTCACGCGCGCCATGAAGTACCCCGCCGAGTGTTTGCGAAATGTATTGAGCGAGGAGCGTGCACGCCATGGCGGCTGCCGCTCGGCTCAGGAGCACTCGAGGCGAACGCAACAAAGAAAAGATCGCTTGCAGGCCGCGGCCGAGCGATCCCACGGTTCGCTCGCGTTGAAGGCCCAAGTGTTTCACTCGTTCGTGGGTTGCGGCCGACGCGTCCCAAGTGAGGGGCAGCGCGAGGCCCCACCAGGGAGGACCGCTCGGACGTGCGACGACGTGCGATTCGACCGCACTGCGCAGGGCGTTCTCTTTGCGCGTAATGCGATCGCTCGAGGCCTTGAGGCTGTGCTTCGGGCTGGCCGGCGCACGCCTCGAACGTGACGACTCCCGTTCGCGCACTCGCCCTTCGACAGAGCTATCTAGTGGGCATGACGCGCCGGACAATTCTTTGCGTGCTCCTGGCGCTCGCGCTCCGCGGGGAGGTCTGCGCGGCGCCGACGCCTGCGGCCGCAACCACAGACGAATCCATCCTCGCCTACCTGACCCAGGCCATCGCCTGGTATCGCCAGCAGATCGCTCAGGTTGATCTGGCGAACGAGCCTTCTGACGTCCTGTTCGCCGCCGCCGTACGCCAAAAGGCCAGAGAGCTCTTGCAGTTGGCTTTCGCCTTCGCGCGCGCCGAAGTGAGTCTCAAGCCTGAAGAGGCACCCCAGGCGGCCGAAAAGGCGCCGTCCGGTACGGCCGGGCATTTCGACCCGGCGGCGCTCGCTCGCATGGAGACGTCCACCGCTGCGCTTCTGGCGAGCGCACAGGCTGAGGTGGAGTCGCTGGGGCGGCGCGTGGCCGATGCGACGGGACGGCGGCGCGCCTTGCTCGAGTCGCAGCTGGCTGAAGCGAAGAGCGAGCAGCAGTTGGCCCAGGCTCGCCACGACACCATCGCCAGCTTTGCCGCCTTCATGAGCCAGGCCGGTGGGGAAGCCGGGGGCCAGGGGCTCATGGCACGCATCGAGGAACTCGAGCGGTCCGTCCCGGAAGCATCCGGAGGCGAATCCACGTCGACTGCCGCGCCCGCCCAGGCCGCCGCAACTTCGCTCGCCCGCCAAGGGACACCCAACGGACTCCTAGCGCTCACGAGTGACCTCTTTGCCCTGAGTCGGAGCCGAGCGCGGCTGCGCGACGCGGTGAACCGCACTGCCGCCCTCGGGGTTCTGGTGGAGAAGATGCGCGGGCCGCTCCGGGACGACCTGCGGACGACGCTCCAGCGCGGCCAAGTGCTTTCCGGAGAAGCCCAGAGCGCGGACCTCGCCGTGCTGGCCGAACGCAAGCAGGACCTCGACCAGGTGACTGCCCACTTCAAGCTGGCTGCGGCGGCGATGGTCCCACTCGGGAAGCAGGCGGTACTCCTCGGATCCTACAGCGCCCTCCTCGGCGACTGGCACGCCGCCCTGGACAGTCAGTACGACCGGGACCTGCGCGTCCTTCTGCTCCACCTGGGCCTTCTGGCTCTCGGGGTCGGGGTGGTGCTGGCGGCCTCCGAGCTGTGGCGTCGGGCCACCCTGCGCTACGTTCACGACGCCCGTCGCCGGCAGCAGTCCCTGTTGGTCCGACGGATCCTCGCCGTGGTGACCGTGTGTTTCATGGTGGCCTTCTCCTTCGTGACCGAGCTCGGGTCCCTCGCCACCTTCGCGGGTTTCATCACGGCCGGGCTGGCGGTGGCGCTCCAAAACGTCATCCTCTCGGTGGTGGCCTACTTCTTCCTCATCGGCAAGTACGGTGTGCGGGTGGGCGATCGGGTTCAGATCTCGGGCATCGATGGCAACGTCATCGACGTCGGGCTCGTGCGGTTGCACCTCATGGAGCTGAGGGCCGACGGCCATCCGACAGGCCGGGTGGTCGCCTTCTCCAACGCGGTCCTGTTCCAGTCGAGTTCGAACTTCTTCAAGCAACTGCCCGGTTCGAATTTCACTTGGCACCAGGTAGCGCTGACCTTCTCCTCCGGCACCGACTACCGCTCCGCCGAGCGCCGTCTACTTGAGGCGGTCGAGGGTGTGTACTCGAAGTACCGCGAGAACATCGCCCGGCAACATGAGGATCTCTCGCGGAACCTCTCGATTCCGGTGGAGGCGCCGCGGCCCGAAAGCCAGTTTCGTCTGAGCGAGGGCGGGCTCGAGATGACCATCCGCTACCCGGTGCCGCTCGACAGCGCCGCCGCCATCGACGACCAGGTCACCCGGGCGCTGCTCGATGCGGTCGAGGCCACCCAGCGCTTGGCCCTCGTCGGGTCGGCCACCCCCACGCTTCGGGCAGTGCCCGAAACCACGGCGCACTGAACGCTCTCCACCACGGGTCAAGCCGGGCGGGAAGGCCCGTCGAGCACGGTTCAAGACTCCGAGTCGAGGATGAGCTCGTCGTTCCTCGCCACGATTCGACCTCCGGGCGGCACCACGACAAAGTCCTCGTCCCAGGGCCCTCGGAAGAGCTTCGAGAGCAAGGAGAGGTCGCCCTGAAGCACCTCCAGCGAAAAGCCACGTTCCGCCGCGTCCCGCCGCGCGCGCGCGAGGTGCGCCTCCTCCTCGCATAACCCCATGCGCAAGTAGACGAAGCGATCGTAGTTCTTCATCCAGTCGCCGAGCGTGGCGCGCAGGTAGTCCGCGCTCTCCTGGCCGTACTTCTCGACCATCTCCCCGTAGGTCTCGGTCATGCCGAGCTTGCCCATGATGCCCTCGAGACCGTACGCCGGCCGGCCGTAGGCGCTGAGCCCGTCGCAGTTCCCCGAGGTCGCGTTCAGGTTGCGCTCTGACCAACCGGTGGTGAGATAGTAGGTGCCCGGATGTGCGTCGAAATAGGCACGGTAAGCCTGGCGGGAGCCGAAGAAGAAGGTGATGCAGTCGTGCGCGCGTGGGATGACGAGTGGCAGGCTGCGCGCTCGAACGCCGACCAGCCCGTCGCTGCAGCGGGCGTAGCCGAGGACGACGGCGTCGTATCCTTCCGTGGGATCGACCGCGTCGATGGCTTTCTGGATCCGGGCCATCATGTCCCCGGTGGGCAAGTCGTGCAGTCCCTTGCGCAGGAACTCGACGTCGGCTTGCACGGGGCTCGTCGCGGCAAGATAGCAGGCCTCGCGATAGAGGATTTCGCAGCCGATGAACTTGAGCTTGCGCAGACCGAGGTTCGTGTTCATGCCGGCATGGTACGCCAAACGCCCGGAGCGCGTGGGCACCTGGTCCTTCTCGTCTGGGCGGCCGCGTCGCCCTGTTCAGGGTGGCAGCGGTTTGCCCCGCGTTTCCGGCGCCATCCAGGGTACGAATAGGCCGAGCAGATAGACGGACCCGAGCGCCATGGCCGCCCTGGGGATGCCTCCGAAGTAGTTGATGATGACCCCGGCCAGGAGGGGAAAGACCCAGGCGACGAGCCGGGCACCGTTGAAGATCACGGAGGCGGCTGTGGCGCGCACCGTCGAGGTGAAGAGCTCGACGGGGTAGATGGCCATCCAGGAATAGGCGCAGCCGAGCGTGAAGAAACCGTTCACGAAGGAGATCACCATGAGCAGGGGGACGGTGTGCGTGCATAGATAGGTGACGGGCGTCACCACCAGGCAGCCGAGATAGCTGAAGAAGAGGTACTTTCGCCGCCCCAAGCCGTCGGCCAAGAACCCCGATGCGAGGTAGGCCGCCACCGCTCCCACCGTGTAGAGAAGAGCCGCGCGGGTGCCCCAGTCCGCCGGATGAACATGGCCGGTCGCCCGAGCGATGCTGGCCGCGTGGGCCGGCAACCAGCTCGAGATGGCCCACCACCCCGCCGTCGTCGCGAACGACAAGAGGAAGGCTGCGATGACGCGCCTTCGGCTCTCCGGATCGCGGAAGACCTCGGACAGCGTGAACGGCCGCTTGCGGGAGGCCCCGGAGGGCGAGTGACCGACCTCGGTCGCCGTCCAGCGCTGCGCCCGGACGGCTTCGAGCCAGCGGTCGGACTCCTCGATGGAGCGCCGAATGTACAGGCAGAAGAAGGCGGGTAGGGCTCCGACGAGGAACATGAGACGCCAGGTGTTCTTGCCGAGCGGATTCCAAGTGCTGAGAGCTAGCCAGGCCGCGGCTGCGAGGAGGGTCCCCACGCCGAAACCGGACTGGAGAAAGCCAGCGCCCTTGGGCCGGGCCCGGTTTGGCCAGGACTCGGCCAGCAAGGCGACACCTGTACTCCACTCGCTCCCCATGGCAAGCCCGGTCACGAAGCGTAGGAGGACGAGGCTGGCGAAGTCGCGGGAGAGTGCGGTCATGCCGGTCAGCACGGCGTAGAGAAAGACCGACCACACCATCATGCGTTTGCGGCCGATGTAGTCCGCGAGTACTCCACCCGCGATGCCGCCAATCCCCCAGCCGAGGAGGGTCGAGCCGATGGCGATCCCGGCGAACAGCGCAGGGGTGGCGAGCTGTTGGGCAGTGAGCACCGACCTCATGATGTACGGCATGACGATGAAGAGGGCGTAGGCCTCGAAGCCGTCGAAGACCCAGCCGAGAAAGCTCGCGGTGAGGATGGTCCAATGCTTCTTGCCCAAGCCGGCGTGCCAGGGCAGCGGGGCTTCGGCCTGCGCGGAGACGGCCATCGGAGACGTCATGTTCCTCCTTCACGAGGCGCGAGCGGGCAGGCTCGGGAATAGAGCGCACCGTGACGCCGAGGCTTGCGGGGGGCATCGTCCACCGGCGGCTTGTGCCGCCGACCCTTCTCGCCTTGGGCCGTATCTCGTCTCACAGCGTCTCATTCGACGGCACCGATGCTAGTTCGCGGGTCGTGGCGACTCCGGTCTCGAAGGGGTACCGGACGCCGGGCGGGCAGTGGGCCCAGGCGGCGGGTGGGCTCGAACGAGCTTCCACGAACCACCCCAACATCTCGAGGCCGTCAGCGATGGGTCATGATTGCGGTCACCTCGTCCCGCAAAGTCACTTCCGGGCGCTCCGAAGAGGCCCGAACAGAGGTGAGGACGTCTCGCCCACTCACGTCGAGCTCATGCCCAACGAACCGGCATACGCCTTTTCGGTGGCGGGGGGATGGCCCTGCCCGCCGTGTCTGCCGTTCATACGGAGGTCGGGGCCGAGGCCTAACTGCAAAAGTCCGATGGTCGCGTCGATTTCTATCCTGCGGGAGGTCTCGGCAGCGCTCGCGACCCGAGGCTGCTCTCCTGGAAACGGGTGCGCCAGCGGGTGTAGGCGTAGCCCACGGCCAGCAAGAGCACACCGAGTGAGAGGAACGTCACGACGCGCAGATTCGGTCCGAGCGTACGCAGGTCGACGAAGAGGAGTCGGATGGCGGTGAGCCCGAGGGCGGCAAATCCGGCGTAGCGATACTGCCGCTCGGCTCGCAGGAAGCCTGCCAGAAACAGGGTCACGGCCGCGAGCGTCCACGCTACCGTTTCGAACCCATCGGGAGCGACCGCGGAGGCAAGCCGCAGCAAATCGAGCGCGAGAACGAGAGCGTATCCCCCGCCGAGCGGGCCCTTGCGTGCGAGTGCAGGTGCTGACCGGACCACCTCGGCCCCGAACAGCGCCGCCACCGCGAAAGCCAAGAGCGACCAAGGGGCAGGGTGAAGGAGGGGCGGCCGAACCAGCCCGGAGAGGATGATCCTGATCGCGATGAAGGCAAGCCACTGGGAAGCGCGCAGGCGGGCTGCGAGCGCGGTAGCCGCGGCGATGAGGGCCAAGACGATGGCGAAAGGGACGCCGTTCGGTCGCGACCAGCAGGCGAACGTCGCCGCCGCCGCCGCGATCGCGAGATAGACGTCGGCGAGCTCGCGCAGGGTTCGGTCGCGCCAGGCGGCGATGAGGGCAGAGGCGAGGTGGGCGAGAGCCACCACGGTGAACAACGAGGAGAGGGCCCCGCCGACGGCGCGTAACTCGAAAGCTCCGAGCACCGTGAGCCCGGTCGCGTTTCCCAGGGGCAGCAGGACCCGACCGCGCTCTCCGAGCGGCGAGGGGCGCACCAGGATGGCGCACGTGAAGAGCAGGAAGTACAGGGTCAAGAAGCCCAGGCCTGAGCACGTGCTCACCGCCCCCAGAACCGGCCAGGATCCAGCGCGCATGCGTGGCGTAAGCGGCAGCCACGCCGGAGATCGGCACGACGACCCAGCGGTTCGCGACCAAGAAGAAGACGGCTCCGGCCGCGAGCAGCAAGGTGGCGAGCAGCGTGAAAGCCGTCACGTCGGCCAGCATCCCGGTGTGCAACCCCAAGAAGAGCGCGATCCCTGCGACAGTCTCGGAGCGCATTCGATGGGCCACTCCCACCACGAGGATGATGGCAGCACCGATGAGCCCCAGCGCCAGCGACTCGTTCTCGACTACCCGGACGGCAGGCACGAAGTGGAGCGCGTACGTCATGAAGTAGGTGACCGCCAGGCCACCGCCGAGCACGACCTCTCCGAACACCCGGTGGCGACGGCCGATCCATCGACCGGCCCCGGCGAGAGCGGCAGCGACCGCGTAGCCCGTCGCCACGCGCAAGGCCACCCCGAAGACTCCAAACTTGTAGATGATGAGGAAGGCGATGCCGGTGATGAGCGCTATGATGCCCAGCCGGCTCAGCCAGTACGCCCCCATTCTGGCCTCGAGTTCGAGGAGCGGGGCCGCTTTGCTCGAAGAAGCTCGTGCCGGCCCATCCTCGGTGGCATTCCTCGAGCCGCTCGGGGGCGATCGGGATTCCTCCAGCGCGCGCAGGCGTGCCTCGAGGCGGGCGACCCGCTCCTCCAACGACAGAGGACTCGGCTCAGTCGTAGCCACTTACCTCGCGTCGCGTCACTCTAACCCTGGGGCCCGGGAGCGACGGGCGAGCGACCTCCCAGGGGACAAGCGGTTTCGGGATTTCCACCCGAGGCGGGCAGTGGACCGGGCCCCTGAGGCGTCGGGCGGCTCCCCATACTTCCACGGACCACGAAGTGAACGCAGTTCGCTCCGCGGGTTAGTCTGCTGCGTAAGCCGTGCGTCTTCAAAACAATTTGATGGAGGGCTTGGGCGCGTGTCGGCGCCTCTCGGGGGAAGGAGGCCGCCGCGGGCGTCGCGCTGGGTCAAACGGGACGGGGCTCGTCCCGGCAAGCCACCTGGCCTTGGATGCCGCCCGCAGCGGCGGTCCGCGAGATCGCGAGTCCGATCATGCAGATGGCGGGGTACCACGCTCGTTTGGAGCCCGCAGCTTCTCTCCGCGCGAGCAGGCTCGACGGCAGGGGCGAGGCGAGCGAGATGCGCCGGTCTGTTCTCGTCCCGCGCGTTGAGGAACCGCTTGACGGCGAGGCTCTGTCAGGCACGATGGGGCCACCCGGACGAGCCAGCTCCTTCCTTTGCACATGACAGCTCGCCCGGGATGGTCGAAGCGAGCGCAGCGACGTTCGACAGTTCCGCCGGCGGAGGATCCACGATGAAGCGAGACGAGCAACTGAATGGCGAGGCGCAAGAACTCATCACGGCCAAGAAGGCCTTTCTCGGCATCGAGTTCGGGTCCACCCGCATCAAAGCCTCGCTCATTGCGCCCGACAGCCGGCCGCTGGCCTCCGGATCTTACGGCTGGGAGAACCAGCTAAAGGATGGCATCTGGACCTACGACCTCGATGAGGTGTGGAAGGGCATCGCTGCGTGCTACGCCTCGCTCGTCGAGGACGTTCGCGAGAAGTACCGGGTGGAGCTGAACGGCTTCGCCGCCATGGGCGTGAGCGGCATGATGCACGGATACATCGCGCTCGACCGGGACGGGAAGCAACTCGTCCCCTTCAGGACCTGGCGCAACAACATCACCGGAAAAGCCTGCGCCGAGCTGACCAGGACCTTCGACTTTGCCATCCCGCAGCGGTGGAGCATCGCCCACCTCTACCAGTCGATCCTCGAAGGTCTGGAGCACGTGCCGCGCATCGCGTACCTCACGACGCTCGCGGGCTACGTGCACTGGAAGCTGACGGGAGAGAAGGTGATGGGGGTCGGGGAAGCGTCGGGTATGTTCCCCATCGATCCCGATACCGTGGACTGGGACGCTGTGCGGGTCGGCCGTTTCGACGCTCTGGTCACGACCCGCGGTTTCGGCTGGAAGTTGCTCGACATCCTTCCCAAGGTCCTACCGGCAGGCCGGCCGGCGGGCAAGCTCACCGACCAGGGCGCCAAGCTCCTCGACCCCTCGGGCAAGCTCCGTAGCGGCATCCCCTTCTGCCCACCGGAGGGCGACGCCGGGACGGGGATGGTCGCCACCAACAGCGTTCGCCCTCGGTCGGGCAACGTCTCGGCCGGCACCTCCGTCTTCGCGATGATCGTCCTCGAAAAGAAGCTTTCCAGGGTCCACGAAGAGATCGACATCGTGGTCACGCCCGACGGTAAGCCCGTCGGAATGGCTCACTCGAACAACGGTTCCTCCGACTTCGACGCGTGGATCAACCTGTTTGGGCAGGCGGCCAAGGCGCTCGGCGTCGAGTCGCGCATCGAGGAGCTCTACGCAAGGCTCATGCCGCTCGCCCTCAGGGGCGATGCGGATGCGGGTGGGCTCGTCTCCATCAACTACGTCTCGGGTGAACACGTCACCGGTTTCACCGAAGGGCGCCCCTTGTTCGCGCGCAAGCCCGAGAGTGTCTTCACCATCGAGAATTTCGTCCGGTCGCTGCTCTTCGCCTCGCTCTGCGCCATGCGGACTGGAATGGACATCCTGACCGAGGACGAGGGGGTCGTCATCGAGGAGATACGCGGCCACGGGGGGTTCTTCAAGGGCGGGGACACGGGTCAGCGCATGATGGCAGCCGCTCTCAACACGGCGGTCAGCCTTCCGGCCACGGCGGGCGAGGGCGGTGCTTGGGGGATGGCCCTGCTCGCCGCCTACATGCTGCGCGAGAGCCGAGCTCAGTCGCTACCCGACTATCTCGACGAGCGGATCGCCGCGAGCATCGGCAAGCCCGTGCGACCCGACCCGCGCGATGTCGAGGGGTTCCGCGTGTTCTTCGCTCGCCACAAGAAGGCATTGGCCGTCGAGGCCGAAGCCGTCAAAGCGCTCCGCTGAGGCGAGCCTCAAGAGACCGGAGGCCGAGCCCAAGGGAGGTGTCCACGAGAACTCCGCGCCCGGAGGGAGCGCTCCTCGTCTTGCACCCGCCTTCGGCCCCTTGGCCGGGACGGGACGAGGCCGAGGGCCCACCGGCGCCGGGACCCTTGCCCGGTGGGTTAGACTTGGGGGCGGATGGGCTGTGGATGTACTCGACCGCAATCTGCGTGTGAAGGGAAGAGGAGAGCGCATCCTCGCCCTTGGACTCGCTGCGGCGCTCTCGCCACTCGGCGTTGCGGTGGCCGCCGCCATCGCGCTCGAGGCTTTGGCGCGCGGCGAGCGACCGTACCTCTTTGTCGGGGAGCTTCGCCGGAGCGCGGGGCGTACCTTTCGCTTACTCAAGTTTCGGACGGTGCGGGTGAGCGCTTGGCGCAGACACCTCGCCTTCGAGTCGGGCGTGAGCATCAAGGCCCTCGAGCGCAGCCCCGAGAATCTCACGCTCGTGGGCCGATTCCTGCGGCGAACCTACCTCGACGAGCTGCCGCAGATCGTGAATGTGCTTCGGGGCGAGATGGCGCTCGTGGGGCCGCGGCCGTATTTCGCCGGGGACTGGGAACGCGAGCCGAAGCTCGACATCCCCGCCCGCAGGCTCCTCCGAGCAGGCCTCACCGGACCCTTCCAGGCCGTGAAGGGTCGCGTGTCCGGCCTCGATCGCGTGAACGCACTCGACGCCGCCTATCTGGAGCACCTTCGCTCGGCGTCGCTCGCCGCGGTCGCGGCACGCGACCTCGCGCTCCTCGGGCGGACGGTGGCCACGGTCTTCCGCGCAAAGGGGCTGTGAGGGAGGCACGGACGACCAGGTTGGGGCGGCCGCGACCTCGCTCGACATCCTTGGGGTGCCAACGAATCCCGTGCTCCCGTTGAACCGGCCACGGGGTTCGGGTAGCGTGGAACCCTTTCGAGTCGCGAGGGGCAAGCGCGACGGAGCATGACAGGGAAGGCTTCACTTCGAGAAGATGAACGACTCATCGCCAGGCTCAGAACGGAGACGGAAGGAGCGCTCCGGGATGGCCTCTTACGCGCCCCGCGGAATGCAGGCCCTGCGAACCGGTTTCGAGGTCCTGTGGCCGACCGCAGTGCCGCTCTGGTGCGTCGGCGCGTCATCTTGGTGAAGGCGGTGACGGCCCTATTCACGCTCGGCTCGGGTGGGTCGGGCGGGCGCGAAGGACCGACCATGCAGATCGGAGGGGCGGTCGGTGCGCTCGTGGGTCGATGGCTACCCGCTACCCGGCGTGAAAAGCGGATCCTGCTCGTGGCGGGGATCGCCGCCGGGATGGCCGCGGTCTTCCGGACACCGCTCGGCGCGGCGCTGCTCGCGACCGAGATGCTGTACCGGGACGACTTCGAGTCAGACGCGCTCATCCCAGCCATCTTGGCGAGCGTGGTGGCCTATTCGGTCGTCATCTCGATATTCGGGGAGACGACGCTCTTCGGTCACCAGGCTCGGTTTCCTTTCGTGGCGACCCACCTCGTCCTCTACGGGCTTTTGGCTGTCCTCCTGGCTGCGGCCGCGGTTCCCTTCTTGAGAGCGCTGCGAGGGGTGCAACGCATCAGCGCGCGCTTGCCGGTGCCGTTCTGGGCTCGGCGGCCCTGGGTGGCCTCGCCATGGGACTTCTCGGCACCGGGACGACCCTGGTGGTCTCGCACCACACGAGTGCACGCCTGGGCGTCTTTGGCGGCGGTTACGGCGTCGCCCAGGCGGCCATCTCGGGGGCGCCTGGTCTCCCAGGAGGGTGGTCCCTCGTCCTATTCTTCATGTTGCTCGGGCTCGCCAAGCTCCTCGCCTCGGCGCTGACCATCGGGTCGGGCGGAGCGGCCGGTGACTTCGCGCCCTCCCTGGTCATGGGTGGACTCTTCGGGAGCGCATTCGGGGACGCCGCCGCCCTCCTGCTCCACGACCCGCGCCTCGACCCCGGCGCGTTTGCCTTGGTCGGCATGGGGACCTTCTACGGTGGCATCGCTCACGCCCCTTTGAGCGCGCTCGTTCTCGTGTCTGAACTGGCGGGGAGCTATGACCTGCTCGTCCCCATGATGCTCGCTGTCTCGGTTGCCTTCGTGGGGCTGCCCAGGTGGAGCCTCTACCCGGCCCAGCCGAGGACCAAGAGCGAGTCCGCCGCCTGGCGCGAGGAGCTAGGAGAGCGGGGTGAACCCGGGAAGCTATTCGCGCTCACCGCACGCGATCTCCTCATGGCTCCCGAGGCCGGGGTGGTCCTGGAGCGGACCACGGTCCGGGACATGCTCGAGCTCGTGAAGGACGTTCGGCACCAGAATGCGCTCGCTGTGGTGGGGACCTCCGGCGAGCTCCGCGGGCTCGTCGACATCGCGGCGCTCCACCTCCTCTCCTTCGACGACCTCGGCTGGGCCAATGCCCATGACGTCATGGTCCCGCTGGTTTCGGTCGAGCCAGGGGAGACGGTGGCCCGAGTGAGCCGCGTTCTCGCCGAGTCGGGACTCCCACAGATACCGGTCGTGGAGGGGGGGGCGATCACGGGATACGTCGGGGAGACCGAGCTCGCTCGCGCCTATGCGAGGGAGATCGCCGCGGAGGGTAGGGCGCCATGAGTCCGGCCCGGCTACGCCGACCGTCGTCGCCCTTGGGCGGCGAGAGGGAAGGCGCGTCCCTCGGGCGCGTGCTCGACTTCATGCGCCTCCTGTGGGCGGTAAATCACGGACTCACGCGGATCTCGAAACACATGGAGCGGGCATTGGGTGTCACGGGTCCTCAGAGGCTCGTCGTGCGTATCGTGGGTCAGCGCCCGGGCATCTCGGCGGGAAAGCTGGCCGAAGTCCTTCACGTGCACCCGAGCACGCTCACGGGCGTCCTCAAGCGGCTGGTGGGGCGTGGAGCCATGGAGAGAACCCGCGATCCGGCCGACAGTTGGCGCGCCCAATTCTGCCTCACGCGAAAGGGCCGTGACCTCGACGCGGTGCGCAGCGGGACGGTCGAGGCCCACGTCCGAACCGCGCTGGCTCTCCTTAGAGACGAGGGCCTCGCGGCGGCGGCCCGGGTGCTGGGCCGTCTCGCGGAGGCTTTATCTCCTCCCCGCGCGAAACCGCAGCCCCCAAGAAGACGCCGAATCCGCGCTTGATCGATCTTCGGGCTGTGGCAATGGCTCGGGGGTCGCCTCACCGCGATGCGCGGTTCGCTCTCGGAGGCCTCGGCGGGGTCTGCACGGGCCTTGTCCGCGGCGCGGGTGATGGGCTGGGCCTTCACCATGCGGAACAATAGATGGGCCCTTCGTCGCGCAGCTCTGGCTCCCATCCTCCTCTCGGCCGTGCTCGTCTTCGTTCCGTCGGCGGCCAGCCACATGCTGCTGCCCTGGCGCGGGCAGGATTGGGGTCGCATCACAAGTTTCGAAGAGACCAGGCGGCCCTTCGTGACCGGCCCCCCGGGCTGTATGCCTTCCCAGCCTCGCCCGACCCGAAAGCGCAAGGGTCGGAGGAGTGGATGGAGCGCTGAGCGAAGGGACCCTCGGGATGGCTAACCCTGGCTCCGGCCGGCCCCCTCCGGATGGGACGGAACATGGGACTCTCGTTCCAGGTGTTCCTCGTCGTGGCGGCAGTCGATGCGTACCTCGCCGGCCATCTTCTCAGACCCGCAGCCTGCTCGTGGCCGGTGTGTCGCCTGGTCGGCACGGTCGGCTTCATGAGCTTCGCGGTAGGCAGCGTGTTCAACTCCATCTGGTACAACCGCCCGTGGCGGGTCACCCTGTCGGATATCTGGATGCGCTCCTCTTCGCCGGGTTGTGGCCGAGTTGAAGGCCGCGCCGGCGCGTCCCGGGCAGTTGCGCCCCGGCGCGTCCCTTAGGACGGCTTCCTGCTCGGCCTCCCGGCCTTCAGGAAGTGCCGCCCTGCTCGCCCCCCGGTGCGAGGTCGATTCGCACCTTCAGCGGGCCCCCATCCATCGCGTCGACGGCGACGTAGGTGCCGGCGCCGCTGCGCGTGAAGGTGAGCGTCACGCGAGCGGTTCCGATGCGCAGCCGGGAGAGGGTGAGCCGGTCGAGCCACTCGGGGAGCGAGGGCGAGGCGATGTGAAGCGTTTGGCGTGGAGCATCCGGAAACAGGCCGAGGCATGCACGGAGGAGCAGGAAGGGTGCGGCACTGGCCCAGGCCTGCGGCGAGCAGGCGACCGGATAGTGGACCGGGAACTGTCCGGCCTGGCGGTCAAGGCCGCAGAAGAGTTCAGGCAAGCGCAGGTGCCGAAACTGCTGGGCGGCGGCCCACAGTCCGGATAGGACGCGTCCCGCCGCGCGCGTCATCCCGTAGTTGGCCATGCCCATGGCGGCGAGCGCGTTGTCGTGCGGCCACACCGTACCGTTGTGGTAGCTCAAGGGGTTGTAGGCAGCCTGCCCCTTCGCGAGGGTGCGGATCCCCCACCCGCTCCAGCTCTCCTCGGAGAGCAGCGACTCCACGACTCGCGCCGCCTGCACCTCATTCACCGCCCGAGAGAAGAGCAGATGCCCGGGGTTCGATCCGAGGGCATCCACCTGACGCTTGCGCGCATCGAGGGCGATGGCGAAGGTCCCCGCCCCTTCCATCCAGAAGCGTTCGGCCAGGCGATGCTTCAGGGCGCGTGCGTCTTCGAGCAGCTTGGCTGAACGTTCGTGGTGGCCGAGCATCCGGCACAGGCGCGCCAGGCGACGCCGGGCATCGATGGCGTAGCCCTGGACCTCGACCAAAGCGATGGGGGGCTCGGCGGGCTGGCCGCTCGCGAAGGGCACCCCGTCATGGCTGTCCTTCCAACCCTGATTGTGCAGGCCCTTGCGGCTGCGGCGGCAGTACTCGATGAAGCCGTCGCCGTCGCGGTCGCCGGACTGCTCGATCCAGCCCATGGCGCGCTCGGCGGCCGGAAAGAGCTGTTGCAAGAGTTCGCGGTCGCCGGTCCAGGCGACGTACTCCGAGAGCAGGACGATGAAGAGGGGTGTGGCATCCACCGAGCCGTAGTACGGGGTGTGGGGTACCTCCCCGGCCATGGCCATCTCTCCGAACCTCATCTCGTGCGGGATCTTGCCTGGCTCCTCGTCCCGTTCCGGATCGTCGTGCATGCCCTGCAGCCGCGACAGGAAGAGGAGGGCATTGCGGGCGACCTCGGGGGTGACGAGGAGGGACTCGAAGCCGGTGATGAGCGCATCGCGCCCGAAGGGGCAGGTGTACCAGGGAATGCCGGCCGAGATGACGGGCTGCCCGCCGTGGTAGACGGTGAGGGCCTTGAGATCGGCGACCGCCTGCTCGAGCGCCTGATCAAAGGGATCGTGACTCGAGGTGAATCCAGTGGATCGGCCGGCCCAGGCCGCGTAAGCGTCGGCGCTCTCCTGCACGCGGGCCAGATAGGACTTGGCGCTCTTGGTCGGCGGATGCTCGTCCACGGCGGCGCGCACTTCGAAAGTCAACTCGCCGGACTCCCCCGGTGCGAGGCGAAGGGCGATGCGGGCCCCCCGTCCATCGAGGCGCTCGACGTGCGCCACCCGCTCCGAGGCCGGGTCGAGATCGAGCCGTACCTCGGTGAGGTAGTGGCGCCCATCGAGCCCGTCGTAGCGCAGGCGCACCGTCCGGCGATCGATCTCGGGCCGGAGGTAACGGCCGCGCGTCGCTCGGTGCGCGCCCCGGATCTCGAAGACGTCCGCGAAGTCGGCCGCCCATTGCAACTCGATCCACTCCTCGATGAGCCTGCCCTGGTAGTTCGTGAGGACGAGCTGGTCCACGAAGACGTCATCGATGACCTGGGCTCGGCGCAGGTGGACGTAGTTCACCGGTTCCTTGCCGAGCAAATCGCCCTCGTGCAGGCCGGTGATGGTGAAGTCGATCTGCGAGACGTAATCGGTGGAAACCTGGGTGTTGAGGCAGAGGGCTGGCCCGCCTTGCAGGATCATGCGCCAGGAGGAGAGATGTCGCGTGTCGGTGTAGAAGAAGCCCAGGTCGCGGGCCCCGGCCGGGGCCAGGTCGCCCAGACGGTTGGCCACCAGGAAGAGATTGCCCCGCTTGAGCACCAGCTTGTCGACGCCGGTGGCCTCGGGCTGCTGGGAGGGGTCGCTGTAGCCGAAGAGCTCCGTCGGATCGACGAAGTCCTGCCCCGGATCGGGCCCGGCCCCTCGCCCCGACCGCCCTCCAGATGACGGGGTCACCTCAACCGACGTAGGCGGTCTCCCAAGCTCCGCGCCAGGAAGAAGCGCTGGCGTACACGCGTACGTAGCCGTTCACCATCTCGAGAGCGGGGAAACGCTGCTCGGCGCGCCGCCGACAGGCCAGGCGATCGAAGCCTTCGAGCCTTGCCAGCACGGACGCCATCTCCATCGTGTTCTCCACGAGAAAGCCGGTCACGCCCTCGTCGATGATCTCCGGCACCGCGCCGCGCGGGAAGGCGATCACCGGCGTACCGCACAGCATCGCCTCGAGCATGACGAGGCCGAACGGCTCCTCCCACTTGATAGGCATGAGCAGGGCCCGGGCGCCACCCAGAAAGCGCTGCTTCCGCACTCCGCTGACCTCCCCGAGATGAAACACGCCCGGGCTCCCCAGGGCGCGTCGCGTCCGTGCCTCCCACTGCGGCGTCGTGTCGATGGCGTGGAACTCGCCCGCGAGGTGAATGGGAACTTCGGCTGCGCGGGCCGCCGCGATGGCGAGCTCGGGTGCCTTGGCGGGCGAGAGCCTTCCCAAGAAGGCGGCATAGCCGCCTTGACCGCGGCCGAGGCGGTAGCGAGCGGGATCTAGCCCGTGGTAAACCACCTCGCAGGGGATATCGGGTTCAAGGGCGGCCTGGCGCGCCGAGATGGCCACGAATCGGACTTCCGGGTGCTGACGGTAGAGCTCCGAGAGCTTCTCGTCGTGCGCGTGGTGCAGAGTGTAGACGAGGGGTGAACCGAGTTCCGTCGCGAACTGGAGCAGAGACGGCGTGTGGGCGTGGACCACATCGAAGTGCTCGGCCCGGATGGCCTGACTCACCCACCTGCAATGTTCGAGGTCCACCGCCGGGTCGGGCGGCCAGACCGGTTTTCGGAAGAGCGCACGCACACGTCTTCCCCGTGAGTCCCCGGTCGCGAAGAGGGAGACCTCGTGGCAAGCGCTGAGGCCGCGCTCCAGCTCGTGGACGATGAGTTCAGTGCCTCCGTAACCCCGTGGCGGAACCGCGACGAAAGGCGTGGACACGAGGGCGATCTTCACGTCTGAAAGCTAGCCATCGCACGGGTCTTCCGCCAACGCCGGTCCCAACGGATCGCGAAGCGGCGACTCACCTGCACGGTTCCGAGCGAGGCCATCACCGCGGCGGGCTCTCTACACCGAGCGCTCACCCCGCCGGCCGCTCCCGCGCGGACCCGCCGCCAGCGACGCACGGAACTGTCGCACTTTAGACGGTCGTGCAGAGCTCTTCGCCTCCCTGGCGAGGCGACTTTTCGTTTACAGTGACAGTGAGTGAAGAGCAAGAGCCCTTTGGCCGAGCGGGAGGGACCCGCGCTCGGATTTCGGGCTCCATCCCACCTTTTCGAGGCGAATTAGCTCCGGTTGGGGCTGGCCCGGACCCCGCTCCCGCTCTACTCGAAACACAGCTCCAATGCTCTTGTCGGTATGGACAGGCAGCCTGGCCTTCCTCCGAGCGGTGCCCGGGTCGCCTCCCAGCAAAGGGACGCTCAGCGCGAAAACGCGCCGCCGACGGGGGATTCCGTGCGGTCAGCTCGCGATGGGGACTAGAGCCTGCCGCTGTGCAGGGGAGGCTTTCTACCCTCGCTTCGTTCGTGAGGGTCTCGCGATGTCGCAGGTTTCCACCCCGACGGTGATGCTCCTGAGCCGCGGCGGGCAACCGATTCCTCAATCCTGGCGGTGAGGCGAAACGAACGTGGGGCGACGCCGCCGGGCTAAGCACGGGGAGCGGCGGATCCCCGGCCTCGCCCGGGCGCTCGCCTTGGCTGCGAGCTTCGCTGGCTTTCGCCTGCTCGGGTGCCTCCCGGGGTTCGACCATTTCCCTCCGCACGAACCGACCCAGGCAGCGGCCGGCCCCGCCGGGCTCGAAGAGGAGATGGCGGCCCGCGATCTGCCCGCCTCGAGCGAATTCGCCCTCGGCACACCGGCGCCGGGTCCCTCTGCCCGGGGCGCGCTGCCTCCCGAGGAGAGGGCGTACGAGGGCGTTCCGTACAGCTTGCCGGTCGAGTTGCCCGAGGAGGTGAGCTCTCCCGCGGTCGAGAAGGAGGCGCCCTACACGCCCACGGTCGTGAGCTTGCTCGAGCAGCTCTTGCCGGATGAGCCCACGCCGGCCGAGGTCAACAACGCGGTCGCCATGCTCAACGGGGCCGAAAACCCGACCTGCTATGCGGCGGGAACGAACGGGGCCCCCACCGGCACGAAGCCCGTGGTCATGCCGCTCTGCTGGGTCGACGCGCAAGGTATCAACTGGCTCTTCGCCGGAGGCGAGACGACCGCCCCCATGGAGCTCGTCGGTTTGGCGGCGAGTTTCGATCGGCGGTACGCCAACGCCTGGGGGCAGGTGGAGGGCAAGGAAGGCCGCCAGCTCATGGCCACCGGGCTCCTCGGCCCCCAGGTCGACCTCATCGGGTTCGTGAACTGGGCGCGTGCCGTGAACTCCAGCTCCGGCGAGGACCCGTTTCTGGGGAGTGTCATGGCGGCCGCCCAGATCAACGGCTTGCAGGGGGCGGGGCTCATGTCGCAGGTGAAGCACTTCGGCCCCTACGGCGGTACCAACGAGGAGAAGAACGTGACGGTGCAGGACCAGGCCATGCACGAGAACGTCCTTGCGCCCTTCGAGGCGGCAGTGAAGGACGGCGCGGTCGCCGCACTCATGGCCTCGTACCAGATCTTCAGGCTCGACGCGGTCGAGGGTGCGGGGCGGGCGGGCCTACCCTTGCGATCGATGGGTTCACCTCTTGCCTGGCCCCTCGACGAGTCCCACTACTCCTCGGAGAACCCCTGGCTCCTGAGTTACGTGCTGAGAGACCTGTGGGGTGCGAAGGCGTTCGTCGGGCCCGACTACGGGGCAATCCACAGCTCGAGCTCCATCGTGCAAGGACTCGACATGGAACCGAGCGCGGACTACCTCGGGAAAGACAATCCGACGCGCGGCGATCCCACCGGCGCCACCTGCGCGGACGCCCGAGGCGACCTCGTGCCTTGCAGCGCGGTAGGTGCGCGCCACGTGGCGGGAATCCCTTCGCCGGCCTGCGGGCCTTACGGTTGCGGTGTAGCGCAGGCCGTGAAGAACCGGGCCCTGCCCGTGTCATTCCTGAGGCAGGCCCTGGCGCGCATGCTGTACCAGCAAGAGCGATTCGGATTGCTCGGCTGTGACAATCACGCGACGAGCTGCGCGAACCCGGGCGGCGTGGGTGGCGATCGCACCGGCAAGGCGAGCTTGCCGGTGGGCCGCACACACGGCCCTTTGGTGGTCGGAACCAAGAACGGCGACGCCGCCATCGCCGAGAAGGGCGCCGAGCTCGGCGCGGTCCTCCTCAAGAACGAGCAGGCGACCCTCCCCATCAGGCCGGCCGACCTCTCCGGCGGGATCGCGGTCGCGGGCAGCGGCGCTCAGTACCTGGTGGCCGCCCCCTTCGACGAGGCGGCCACCGGATTTGCCGACCGTGACGCCATCTCACCCCTGAACCAGCTGAGGACGTTGAGCGGTCAGCCGTCGGCCTTCACCTACTCACCCGTGGACGACGCCACCGGCCGGCCGGTGCCCTCGCAGGTGCTGTCGACTCTGAGCACGGCCGTGAACGGGCACCTCGCCCGCTCGAAGGATGAGGGAGCGCCCACGGACGAGATCGCCATCGACTACACCACCGCGTCGGCCTCGGGCCGGCTCCCGCCGGGCCGCTACGTCTGGAGCGGTTACCTCTACGTGCCGAGGACGGACCTGTACACCTTCCGCTTCCAGTACAGCCGGCTGCTCCCCGACGACGACTTCACCTTCACGCTCGACGGAGGCAGGGCGCGCACGCTCGAGGCAGCGACGCCCGTCTACCACGGCTACTACTACGGCTCGCGAGCGATTCCGGTTTCCCCCACGGTGGCGGGCTACGTGGAGGCGGGCCTCGCCAACCGCGAGTGCCGCACCAGCGGTCCCCGGGAGCCCGCGGGTACCGAGGCCGGCCCGGGCTACCGACCCGCCATCCCGAACCCATGTCCAGCGCGTCTCACCCCCGGCTACCACGCGCTTGAGATTTCACTCAGGAGCGACCGCGCCACGAGCTTCCGCTTCGCCTACTCGCGCGCCCAGGGCGACCTCGACGACGCGGCGGACGAGGCCCGGGGCAAGGCCCTCGCGGTCGTGTTCGCGAACGACGACCAGGTCGCCTTTCTGCGCAGCCAACCGATCCTGGGCGAGGTCTCCGACGCGACTGCTCCCATCGCCCCCCTTCCCCCCGCCCAGGAGGCCCTCATCCGCGCGGTGGCAGCCGCGAATCCGAGGACGGTGGTCGTGCTCAACACCGGGACCCCGGTCATCATCCCCTGGGTCGTCGAGGTGAGGTCCGTGTTGGAGATGTGGAACGCCGGCCAGGAGGGCGGGACCGCCACCGCTCGGCTCCTCCTCGGCAGCGCCAGCCCGAGCGGCCACACGCCGCTCACCTGGCCAAAACAAGGCACCGACACCACCTACGGTTACGACGAACCACCGGGCGGTCTCTACCCGGGGTCGACCGGCGGGCGTCACCCCGAGCGCTTGAACGGGCTCCCCGACGGCAGCTCGTCTGCAACGCAGGGGATCTTCGTAGGGTATCGCTACTACGACCAACTGGGCATTCCGGTCCTCTTTCCCTTCGGACATGGCCTGAGCTACACGACCTTCGACTATGGCCGTCTCGAGGTGCAAACGAACGAGAGGGGGGTGACGGTGACGTTCACGGTGAGAAACAGCGGGAAGCGCGCGGGGGCCGCCGTTCCCCAGGTGTACGTCGGGCCGGCGGCCAAGGTCCCGAGCTACGTCCAACAGGCGGTCCGTGCGCTGCGCGGTTTCGATCGGGTGGAGCTCGGGCCGGGGGAGACGCGGCGCCTCTCGATCGCCCTCGGCGAGCGCGCTTTCGAGTACTGGGACTCGCCCTCGCAGTCCTGGGTGACAGGGGCCGGCGAGCGGACCCTGTGGGTCGGAGAAGGGCTCGACGACCTGCGCCTTTCCGGCACGGTGCAGCTCGAGGCGCGCAGGCACCCTTAGAGCCCGGCCGACTCCACCCCGACGCCCGCGCGGCGAGGCGGACTCACCCCGCCACTTCTCTTGAGCGAGCCGGATGCGGCGAGTGCGATCCGGCTGACCCTCCGTCGCGAGGGACGGGGCCTACGGCGTGTGATTCGGAGTGTGGTCCTTCTCGGCGAGGACGGTCGCGAGCCATCCTCCCGCGAAGCCGGCCTTCCTGAGCCCCGCCGTCAGATAGGCACTCTTCTTCAAGAGGTCCCAGACGAAGCCGGTGCGGTAGTTCTCGACCATGAGCAGGATGGGACCCTGGTCGATGGCGAGGTACTGGTCGTCGAACCAGCCCTGATCGGGTCCTGACTTCTCCGGATAGGAAAGATTGAAGGCGTCCTTGAACCCATACTGACCGTACAAGCGGTCCCCGAAGCGGTCCCGCAGGTTGAGGAGGGTGGGGATCGTCACCTCGGGCGCGAAGGGCACCGAGCCGCCCACGGCGGTGGGCGCGATGGTCCCGTCGTCGTAGGCGCCGCCCGCCCCGGCACCCCTCGCCCAGTAGGCGTGGAATGGGCCCGCCCCCGGGTCGGCCCGGTTCGTGCCGTCGAGCGGCCCATCCGAAGCGGTGAGTCCCCACACGAGCTCTCCGTAGCCATTCCACCGCCTGGGGTTGGCGATGCAATAGGCACGGTTGGCGTAGGTGGCTCGCGCGGAGTTCACGAAGTAGTCGCTCTTCTTGGCCTGCATGTACCGATCCTGGATTCCGCGGAAATCGATCCAGATGTGCGAGTACTGGTGGCCGAACAGCGGGCCGAAGCTGACCCGGGGATCTCCGTCCTGGTCGTCCCACTGGTAGTAGCTCGTCCAGTCGTCCCACGCTTCGGGCTCGATGGGATGGGTGGGAGAGCCGAGAGCGAGCAGATAGAGGATCATCCCTTCGTTGTAGCCGCGCCAGTCCGACTCGAGGAAGCCTTTCTCCGGGCTCCATCCCATGCTGAGGAGCGGCCGATGCCTTCGCGAATAGGCCCACGACCAATCGACCCTTCGGTACAGGCCATCGGAGAGTTGGCGGATGGATTGCTCGATCTCGTCATTCCGGTCGAAGAAGGCCTGCGAGGAGAGGACGCCGGCCATGAGCAAGGCCGTGTCGATGGTGGAGAGTTCCGACTTGTCGTCCGACCGCAACCCCTGTCCATTCAAGAAGTGGTAGAAGAGCCCGTTGTAGCCGGCGACCCCTTCGGCGGCGGGACCCTGGGGAGCTTCCCAGAGCACCTTGAGCGTCGCGTAGGTGCGTTCCGCCGCGTCGGCCCTCGTGATGTAGCCTCGCTCTACCCCGACGAGGTACGAGGTGAGCGCGAAACCAATGGCTGCGATGCTCGACGTGTCCGATCCGGGGACGCGGTCGGGCGTGAGCCCGCTCTTCGAGGCATCCCAGAAATACCTGAAGGTGTCGTGCTGGAGCCGATCCAAGAACTCCTGCTCCTGGGGCGAGCACCGGTAGGGCTGGGTGATGGCGAGATCCGGTCCCATCTCAGCGCCGTGGGCCTCTGGCCCCCCGAGCGCTAGGCCCAACAGGGCCGCCACGGACAAGGGGTACAGGTTAGAGCGGTTCAAACTTCCTCCATTCGATTCTCACCATTCGACTGGTCGGGAGTTGCCCCCTGACTGCGGGGGGGAGCCGTTCTTCCGGCTAATGTGGAGGCTACTCCAGATGGGCGTCGCCTCGCAAAAGGGGCGAGGTGAACGGCGCCTGGGCGGGCGCTGGCTATTCGGCCAGGCTAGCGAGCGCGCACTTGGGTAAGTGGCTGTTTCAGCGAGGCGGGCCGAGTCTATTCAGGCGGGAGCTCGGTGAGCAAATGCATCAACGAGGGCAGGCTCTGGACGCGAGCTCGCTCCTGTGGGGTCAGGCTTGCGACGGCTTCCTCGAGCCCGCGCGCGATCCGAATCTTCTTTTCCGCGGTGGCTTCGAGGACGTCCACTTCCCCTATCTGGGGCGCTAGGGACCGGTCGGTCAAAGCGAGGTGGCGCTCGAGGAGCCGCGGGTCGCCCACGACGTCGACGAGGTCCGGTGCTCGGGCGAGAGCGTCTCGATAGAGGGGAAAGGCCTCGTCGGCCGCGCGAGCGATCGGGGGGATCTGGGTCTCCTCCGGGGTTCGAAGCAGGCCGAGGCGCTTTATCCACCGCCCCACCCCGGCAGAAGCGGTCAGCTTGGAGAGCGGAGCCGAGAACACCATCCCCGTCACGGCGGGAGACAGCCAGGCGAGCATCTGCCAGGAGATGGCGCGAGAGACGAGGACGAGCCCGAGCCCGGTGAGCACGTGCCAGCGGTGGCGGTAGAGGACCTGAGACCAGGGCACGCTGTCGTCCTCGCGCCTCTGTGGCCGCCAGCCCGCATCCTTGCCACGCAAGATGTCGGCGACGAGGCCGCAGTGGATGAGGGCCTGAATGGGCGCGATGAGGGCCGACACCAGGACCTCGAAGAAGAAGCTCGGCAGGAAGAGCGCGAGGCCGCCGCTCTCGCGCAGCCGGCGGGGGCTGAGCAAGGTGGAGAGGGCCCCGAAGACCTTGGGACCGAACAGGATAATGAGGGTGATGCCGAAGAGGCGAGTGGCTCGGACCGGGTCGATGCGGGGCCAGAGCGGGAAGAGCGTGGACGCGTGAGCGAAGTAGGACTGCCGGGCGAACTCGTATTGCACTCCTAGTGCCAGTGCAGCCAGGACGAAGAGCAACCAAAGCGGCGCCGAAAGGTAGGAGACGATGCCGGCCACGAGGTGAAGACGGCTCACCCAGTGAAAGCCCCTCGCCGTGAGCACGCGCAGGTGCTGAAGGTTGCCCTGACACCAGCGCCGATCCCGGATGGCTAGGTCGATGATGGAGGACGGACTCTCCTCGTAGCTGCCTTCCAGGTCGTCGGCGATCGAGACCTTCCAGCCGCCTCGCCGAATGAGGGCTGCCTCGACGAAGTCGTGGCTCAGGATGGGGCCTCCGAAAGGCGGCTTGCCCCGGAGCACGGGGAGGCCCGCGCAGTCCATGAAGGCCCGGGTGCGGATGATGGCGTTGTGGCCCCAGAAGGCCGCCTCGGTCCCGCTCCACCAGGCGAGCCCGCTTCCCAGCAGGGGACCGTAGACCCTCCCGGCGAATTGCTGTACCCGCGCCAGAAGGGTCGTCCCGCGGTGAAGTCGCGGCAGGGTCTGGATGAGACCGGCCCCCGGGTCCGCCTCCATCCGGCGTGCCAGGCGCACCACGGTGGCGCCGTCCATCAGGCTGTCGGCGTCGAGGATGAGCAAGTGGTCGTAGGCACTCCCCCAGCGCTCGCAGAAGTCGCGGATGTTCCCTGGCTTGTGAGCGGTATTGTGGGCCCGCCGGCGGTAGTAGAGGCGGATGCTCGTCCCCAGGCGATGGCGCAGCATCCACACGGCTTCCTGTTCGGCCAGCGCGATGTCACCTTGAGTGGTGTCGCTCAGCACGAAAAGATCGAAGGCCTGCCCCGCGCCCTGGGCCACGATGTCGCGAGCCATGGCGTCGAGTGCGGCGGCGACGCGCGCCGGATCCTCGTTGTAGGTGGGCATGAGCAGGGCCGTGCGGCTGGTGAGCGGCCTGCCGCCCGACGCTTCGCGCCGGCCGAGGCCGAGCCGCCGGACGAACCCGACCATCGACACCACGAAGGGTAGGCTGATCCAGGTGATGTTCACGGAGAACAGGCTGAGGACGACCACCTCAATCACGGTGAGACCGCCGACCGCCAGGGCCAGCCGCATCTCGTTGATGGCGAAGGCGGCCAGGGCGGCCGAGAGCCCGAAGACGAGGAAGCGACGCAGTCCCGCCCACGCGGCATCCACGGGGCGCGGCCCACGCTGCCGCCCCGCCTCGTCGAAGCGTTCGAACTGCTGAACCAGCAGCGGACGCGGCACCTCGGGCGGCATCCCGACCGCGGCGCGGCCGATCGAACCCCTGCTGCGACGGTCCTTCAGGGCTTCGTCCATCGGTACAGCCAGACCTCCGCATTTCGGGTGTCATCGAACTTCAGATCGAGTCGGAGTTCGCACAGGTCCGCCTTTTCCGGATCGAGCGTGAAGCTCACCCGGTACCCGTGGGTGAGCGGGTTGTCGCTCACGACCACGTTCTCGACCTTGCCGGCCGAGGAGGTCACCGTCGCCTGGGGGAGCGGGCACGACGGGCGGCAGCGCTGCGGGCCCTCCGAGTAGTCGACGACGAACAGCCGTACCGGCGTGGGTGCCTTCACGTCCGCGCGGCCGTGCGCGGTGGCGAGGACGCGGAGCCGATCGAGGCTGCCGCTCGGCTCGTGCCCCCAGATGAGGCGGTAGGACAGGTGGTACTCGTTCCCGGCCGGAATGGGCTTGCGGGGTCGCCAGAAGGCCACGATGTTGTCGTGGATCTCGGCGTCGGTGGGGATCTCGGTCAGGATGACCGCTCCCTCTCCCCAGTTGCCGAGCGGCTCGACCCACAGGTCCGGTCGGAGTTCGAAGTGCGCCTCGAAGTCCTGGTAGTCGGCGAGGGTCCGGTCGCGCTGGACGAGGCCGAATCCGCGCGGCTTCTCGTCCTCGAACGCGTTGATCTGCAAGCGGGCCGGGTTGGCGAGAGGCCTCCAGAGGTGCTCGCCACGGCCGTTCAGCATGAGCAGTCCGTCGGAATCGTGCACCTGCGGGCGGAAGTCGTCGGCGCCCCTGCGGCCGTTGGGCGAGAACATGAACATGCTCGTTTGGGGGGCGATCCCGATCTCGGTCAGCTCGACGCGAGGAAATAGCACCGCGTCGACGTCCATGATGGTGTCCCGGCCGGGCCGGAGCTCGAAGCGGTAGGCCCCGGTGACGCTCGGGCTGTCGAGCAGGGCATGGAGGATCATCGTGTGACTGTGCGGCGAAGGCTCTTCCAGCCAGAAGGCGCGGAAGATGGGGAATTCCTCGCCAGCCGGGTCCCCGGTCTTGAGCGCCAGGCCGCGCGCCGACAGGCCATACACCTGGTCACGGCCGAGCGATCGGAAATAGCTCGCGCCCTGGAACACCGCTACCTCGTCGAACTGATGCAGGCGGTTCAACGGATACTGCAGACGAAAGCCCGAGAAACCGATGTCCTCGTTGGGCAGCGGCTGCGTCATCACCTTCCCCGTCGTGAAGTAGTCCGGACGATAGGGGATGTGCCGAGCCCATCCGTCGCTCACGATGGCGAGCTCGACCGGCGCCTTGAAGAGATAGCCGAGAGGCAAAAGCTGCAGATGGAAGAGGAGCCCCGGCTTCGCCCAGATGGTGGCGGCGGTGCGGAATCGGATGTCTCGGTACTGGTCGTACTGCAAATTTCCCAAGGGCGGGGGGAGCTGGACCTCGGCTGGGACGAAGGGCGATTTCGCCAAGGTGCGTGCGACCTCCGTCACGCTCCCGGCGTCGAAGGGCCCACTGCGAGCGAAGTTGGCATCGGCCTTGGCGGTAAGGTCGCTGGCGAGCGAGCGCTCGGCCAGCCTGAGCTGGTGGTCCGCCGCCGGTGAGGCAAAGATCGAAGCGAGCAGGGCCAAGGCCGGGCCGCGAAACCCGCGCCGCCGCCCATGCTCGAAGTTCGAGCACGGGGTGATGAACATCGGAGCACGACTCGCCCCTTCTGGTTCCAATCGCGCTGCGGTCATCTGGCGTGCACCGTGGGCATCACACCCACGAAGTAACAACTCCCCGAGCTAGAATCCCTGACTCAGAGTTGGTGAACCCATGGGGGAGAATCGCCACGATTTCGAGACCCGTGGCGCACGGAGGACGGCTCCTTCGAAACGCGTCCGCTCCCTCACGCCGAGGCTCGCACATGCTCTAGGGGACCCGGACGGTCGTTCACCCAGGCGGCAGCCCGAACGCCCGCTTACTCCATGCTTGGGCGCACGCGCTCTCTCGTCGCCCTCGAGGGCGACGGTCGAGGCGCGCCTTCGGGCCTTCCCCAGTGAACTCTTCCCGGCCCTGAGCGAGCCGGCCCCGCGCCGGTCACCTCCGCCTGGCGCCCGCGCGAGGGGCGAGGCCGAGCGAGCCCGCATCCCGTGCGCACGGGAGGAGCGAGGCGGCCCGGTTCAAGGGGAGCCGGGGCCGCCTCGCAACGGGTCAGGTTTTCCGTGCGGCTCGACACCGGAGTCCCCAAGTTCCCTCGCTCCCTCGGATGCGTGCCGAGCCTTCTTGCCAGTGAGCCAGGCTGGATTCATCGGGTACTCGCTCGGATCGAAGAGGATCCAGTAGAGGTGCCAGACCAGGATGGCCAGGGTGGCGAGGACCGCCTCGTAGAAGTGAATGACCTGGGCCAGGTCGATGAGGACCTTGGGCATGGTGCGCAGGGCGGTCTCGGTGAAGACCAGGGCGGCTCCGGTGATGATCATGACGAAGGATCCCCAGATGAGCGCCCAGTACTCGACCTTCTCGGCGTAGTTGAAACGCCGCGCCTCGGGAGGCGATGCCCGCAGGCCAAGGTTGTAGAGGAGCTGGGCGAGTGCGTCCTTCAGGTCTTGGAAGCGGAAAACGAGCTCCTTGATGTAGGCGTGGCCGCGGACGGTCGTGAGGAGCGCCACGAGGTGAGCGAAGAAGAGAGCGACGAAGGACCAGCCCGCGATGCGGTGGACGAGGCCGCGCAGCGCGCTGCCGTTGGCCGTGAGGTGGAAAGGCCAGCCCCACCAGGCCTCGGGAAACCGATGTGCGAAGCCGGTGTAGACGAGCACGATGAACACGACCATGAGCGCGGCGTGCTGACGGCGCACCCACGTCGTCATGCGCACCTCGCCCTCTCCCTCGCGAACCGCCCGCATGTGCTTGCGCAGCTTGGAGCCGTAGTCGAGCGCGGTGAAGGCGAGCATGCCGCCGATGGAGACCACGATGAGCACGATGTAGAGGGTGGTCACGAAGTTCACCACCCAGGGCTTGCCCTTGGCGATGCCGGGGAGGTCATGGATCTTGATCTCGCCCTTGGCGAGGCGGGTGCCGATGCCCTGGTGACACTTGCCACAGGTTTGCGGGAGGTTCGCCTTGTTCACGGACGAGAGCGGATCGGCCGAGGGGAGGATGTCGTGAAAGCCGTGGCAGGAGGCACAATTCGCCACGGTGAGGTCGTTCGCCTGCTGCGCCAGGCCGTGGAAGCTCTGCATGTAGGTTTCGACGACCCGGGACGACAGCTGATAGCGGCCGGCGATGCGCTCCGACCCGTGACACTGGCCGCAGGTCTCGGGAATGCGGGCCGGGGAGACGCGTGAGCTGAGTTCCGACTTGTCCTGGATGGTGTGCTCGCCGTGACAGTCGACGCAGGTGGCCGCGTCGCGTATGCCCGAGGCGACCGCCGTGCCGTGGATGCTTCGCGAATAGGTCTGTCGGACGTTCTCGTGGCAACGCCCGCAGGTGCTGGGAATCGTCTGCCAGTAGAGCTTGGAGAGCGGGTTCGTGGAGCGGTGCAAGTCGTGCGAGCCGTGGCAATCGGAGCAGACTGCGGCCGTGGTGATGCCTCGCGCGTGGGCCTGGCCGTGAATGGTCCGCTGGTAGCTCACCACCACGTTGCGCTGGCGGAGGTTGTAGCGCTCCATGGCCGCGGTGTCCGCGTGGCACTTGCCGCAGGTGGCCGGGATGTTGGTGCGGTTGATGGGCGAGGCGGGGTCGCGCGAATTGAGGAGCGCATGGGCATTCCCGTGGCAATCCTTGCAGGAGGCGGCCTCCAACACGCCCTTGTGAACCGCCAAACCGTGGTCGCTCTTTAAATAGATCTCGGTCTCCAGCCGGTGGCAGGTCCCGCAGCTCACCGGCTTGTGCCGGAAGCCGTCCGGGTGCGGGATGCTGGTGACGTCCGTGTGACAGCTCGTGCACAAGTCTCTCCCATGAATCGAGGCGGCGTAGGCCGCTTCGTCCACGAAGAGGGAGAGCGCCTTGCCGTCGTCTCCGGGGCGAGACAGGTCGCGATCGCTGTGACAACCCAGGCAATCGGAATTGTCGAGGGCGGCTGCCGACGAGAAACCAAGAGCCACCACGAGACCACTCGTAAGGACCAATCGTCGCACGCTGCTCGCCTCCGCGTTCTGACCCGGGATCGCCGGAGAGACTCCGGCTTCGATCTCCCCAGTTTACCGTTTCCCGTCGAGCGAGGTGGGGCGAGCAAAATCAACGGGGTGAATCTCCGGGCTGACCGAAATCAAGAGGTGCGTTCCTCGCGCACTCCCTCGTTCAGGCCCCCGTTGACCGCGACCGCGTTCACCTTCGCCCCCTCGGCCGGACGAGCCGCCGTGCTCGCTGCTTGGAGTATTCGACCCAATTCACCGAGACTGATCACGATTGGATCGAGCTACCGCTGCGGCTCGCCTCGGGCCTCGGCGCGAGCCGCCGCCCGCCTTCGGGGGCGCGGGCGAACCCGGGGTTGGGCTCTTCTCCGCACTGTCCCGACCGGCACATCCCACGGGCCTCCGCCCCGGGAAGGCGGCCCCTCCCAACGGACGCCCATCGCGGCCGGTGACGACGTCTCCCGCCAAGAGCCCAGGCTGGGCGGCCGGGGCTCCCGAGGGCGACGGCGTTGACGAAGGCTCACTTGGGGGCGACCGGCGAATCGGACACCGCAAGCCGAGAAGGCTCGGGTCGGCCCGGTGCGCCGGGATGAAGAAGAGGATGAACCCACACAGGAGCCGTGCCATGACCCGCCTCTCCACACCGGGTCTCTTCGGTCTCCCGCCGCCAGGGTAAGGAGTGAACTCGATACAGGAGAGCGAGCAGGGGACTTCCGCGGCGCGTCCGCGCCGCGCCTCCCTCGCGGAGGGCGCGGGGCTCGTCGGAACGCGGCCGGCGCCCGGCCGCCAGGCCGAGATCGCTACTCGTTGAAATCACCGACGGAAAAAACCATGCCGGCGCGAGCGTTCGGGAGGCGAGGGAGCATCCCGCACGGTCCCAGCGCCGATTGGGACTGCCGCGAACGGGAGCGCACGTTAACCATGCTGAGGCCACCATGCCCACTTTCCGCTATGCGAACCCTTTCGTCATCCACTGGGGGGCCGGGTGCGTCGAGCGCGAGCTCATCGAGGAGCTCGGCCGGCTGGGGGCGAAGCGCGTTCTTCTCGTCACCACCCGCAGCGCGGTGCTCGACGCGCGACTCGCGCCCGCCGTCGAGTCTATCCTGGGGGAAAGGACAGCCGGCCGGGTGACCATCGGCGAGCACGCGCCGGCCTCATCCATCATGGCCGCCGCCCAGGCGGCGCGCTCCCTCGGGGCGGACGCGCTCGTCTCGCTCGGAGGGGGTTCACCCATCGACGGCGCCAAGGCCGCCGCCTTTGCGCTTGCGTCTTCCCTCGACCTGGCCGCGCCGGGCGCGGCCGAGCGCGCGCGTGGCGTTCAGCTCTCCCGGGTTCTCCCCCACGTCGCAATTCCGACCACGCTCTCGGCGGCCGAGTTGTCCTCGAGCGCGGGCTTCAGCGCCACGGGAACGCGCGAGAAGGTGGGCGTCGCTTCTCCGCTCCTTTGCCCGGCCGCGGTCTTCTACGACGAGGAGATGGCGGTGCGAACCCCGCTCGCCCTCTGGCTCTCGACCGGCCTGCGGGCAGTGGATCACGCAGTGGAAACGCTGCTCGTCCCAGGGGAACATCCACTTCCTCACACCACCGCGCTCGAAGGACTGCGCCGCCTTCGGTCGGGCCTCTTGTCCGTCCACGCCCGTCCCGCCGATCCCCACTCGCGCCACGCCTGCCAGATCGGCGCCTGGCTCTCCTACCTCCTCCCCGGGGCCGCCGCGCGCGGGCTGAGTCACACGCTCGGGAAGCGTCTTGGCTCGCGCCACGGGATCCCGCACGGGGTGACCTCCTGCCTGCTCCTGCCGCACGTGCTGCGCTACCTCGCTCCGCGGGCGCCCGGAGCCATGGTGCGCATCGCCGACGCGCTCGGTGGGGTCGAGGCGGCCTCGGCCGTGGGAGACCTCATCGCCGAACTCGAGCTTCCGCAGCACCTCGCCGCCTTCAACCTCTCCGAAGCCGACCTCGTCGAGGCCGTTCGCCCCTTGGCGGGCGCCGAGCACCCCTTGGGCGAGCTCCTCGAGATCTTGCGGGCCGCTTGGTAGCCGGGGAGCCCGGGGTCGCGATGGACGAGAGGCTTCGTGTCAAGAAGTGAAGTCGAGGTGGGTGTAACGCTTCCAGATGTCGAGCGCGATGCGGAGGGGAAGGATCATGGGCACGGTATAGGTGTGCACGTCGTTGCGGGTCATGTACTCGCGCGTATGCTGAACGTATCTCGAGAAACCTCGCGGCGAGATGATGAGAGGCTTTTTGACCTCCCTGCGCAACTCGGTCAGGCGCTCGGCCGCGTACTCCGAGAGATAGGGCACCTGGAAGTACAGCCCGGCGATGATGATGTCGGTATTCTCATCGGCGTCGACGATGCGAATGGCTTCGAGCAGTCGCTCGTCGTCAGCGTCGCCGAACAGGTCGAGTGGATTGCCGGCGGCCCGCTCGGCGATCCGTTGGCAGTCCTTCTCGTTGGAACGGCGTAGCTTCTCGCCGAGGAGAGCGCCCAGGCGCCGCCTGGTCGGTTCGGAGAAGGCCGGCAGGCGCATCCCCTGAGCCGTGATCTGGTCGGCGAGGACGATGGCGGCGCCGCCTCCCACGCTCACCACCGCCACCCGGTTGTCTCGAGCGGGTTGCTGGGTGGTGAGGATGGACAGGACGTTCACGAGGATCTTGGGGTCCTCGGTCAATTCCTCGATGAGATAGAAGCCGGCCTGCCGGCAAGCCGCCTTGAACGCCTCGAAGCTGCCGGCGAGGGATGCCGTGTGAGACATCGTCGCCGCGGCCCCGCCCGCCATTCCGCCCTTGATGACGATGACCGGCTTCTTCTGCGCTACCTCGCGGCCGACCTCCATGAACTGGAGGCCGTTGCGCAGGCCCTCCAGGTAGAGGGCGATCACCTTGATGCGGGGGTCATCTCCCATGAGCTGGAGCAACTCGGGGATGGAGACGCCGCTCGCGTTGCCGCAGGAGACCCATTTGCCGACCGCCACGTTGTCGGCGGCGAGCATCTCGAGGAGCTCGAGCCCGATGCCCCCGCTCTGGGAGATCACCCCCACGTGGCCGGGGCGAGTCGACAGATCGGTGCGGCGCAGCGGCAGAAAAAGGGTGTTGAGGCCCGTGAAGTTGTCGAAGACCCCGAGCCCGTTCGGGCCGGTGTAGACGACGTCGTGCTCCTCGCCGATCGCGCGCAGCCCATCCTCGAGGTCGGTGCGACCGACCTCGGCGAAGCCGTCGCTCACGATGATCGCCCCTTGCCCACCCGACTGACAGAAGTCGCGAAAGCCTTGGATGGTCGTCTCGGGGGCCACGGCGAAGACGGCCACCTCCGCCGGTTCGGGGAGGGCGCCGAAGCTCGGGTAACAGGGCCGCTCCTGCAGCGTGCGGTGCTTCGGGTTGATGGGGTAGAGCCGTTTCACCCGGCTCGAGTTCTTGAGGATGATGCCCCCGATGGTGCCGGGAGTCGAAGCGCCCATCACCGCAACCGATCGGGCCTCGAAGATGGCCTGCAGGCTGGCCAGGCGCTTCTTGGAGAGATGCTCGGCGCGCGGGTGGACCACCGGTTCACCCAGGATGAGGCGAGCGTCCACGATGGCGAAGCCGCGCGGATAGAGGATGACGGGGTTGAGATCGAGCTCGACGATGTCGGGGTGGTCCTCCATGAGCTGCGAGACGCGCACGGTGAGGTCGAGGACAGCCGCCCGGTCGAGGCGCGGCCCGCGAAAGCCGTCGACCACCCGCCCGGCCAGCGTCGCGGCGAGCATCCGGTCCGCGTCGGCCTCGGTGAGCACGCCCACTCCGGGCGAGACGTCCCTGAAGAGCTCGACGTAACGGCCACCCGACCCCACCATGGTGACCGGGCCAAAGAGTGGGTCCTGCTTCGCGCCCACGAGGAGCTCGAAGCCGGCCTTGGCCTGCCGCTGCACGAGGACGCCGTCGATCCGGCGGGCGCCGGCCTTTCTGCCGTTCTCGAGGATCGCCTCGTAGGCCTTCGCAGCAGCGTCCACGCTCTCGATGTCGAGGACGACGACGCCGGCGTCCGTCTTGTGGACGACGTCGGGGGAGATGAGCTTCATCACCGCGGGAAACCCGACCTCCTCGGCGAGGGCGAGGCAACCCGCGCGCGTGGCGGCACAACGGCCGAGGATGGGAATTCCAGCTTCACCCAGGATGCGGCGGGCAGTCTCGAAGTCCGCTGGCTGCCCCGTCATCTCGCCCCCGCGCTCGTGGCTCGCCGCTTCGGGCGGCGACGTTGTCCCGCGCCATCCTACCGCCGATGGGTGGAGAAGGGGCGCCGCGCGCAGATCGTCGCGGTGCGCCTTTGTAGGCGCCTGGAGGCGAAGCCCGGGCGGCGACAAAGGAGGGCGCCGCCGCCCGGTGAGGAGGGGAGGGAAGGCGGGTCGAGGGGCGTCAGGCTCTTTCCGCGACCTCCTCCCATTTCCCGGTCTGGGCGGACCGGAGCACGGCATCGGTGACGCAATCGGTCAGGAGTCCATCGTGGAACGTGGGCTTTGCCGGCTTGCCGGTGGCGAGGCCTTCCAGGAAGTCGGCTGCCTGGTGAATGAAGGTGTGCTCGTAGCCGATCTGCAGGCCCGGCACCCACCAGTGCTTCATGTAGGGGTGGTCGCTATCGGTGATGTGGATGGAGCGCCAACCGCGCACCAATCCCTGGTCGCGATGGTCGAAGTACTGCAGCCTGTGAAGATCGTGCAGGTCCCAGGCGATGGACGCGTGCTCACCGTTGATCTCGAGCGTGTAGAGGGCCTTGTGTCCGCGGGCGTAGCGGGTGGCCTCGAAGGTCCCGAGCGATCCGTTGGCAAAGCGCGCCAAGAAAGCGCTCGCGTCATCGATACCCACCTTCTCCACCTTGCCGGTGAGGTTGTGCGGGCGCTCCTTCACGAAGGTCTCGGTCATGGCGGTGACGCGATCGATGCCGCCGTTCAACCAGAGGGCGGTGTCGATGCAGTGAGCCAAGAGATCGCCCGTCACGCCGCTCCCGGCCACCTTGATGTCGAGGCGCCACAGCCCGGGTCCGCCCTGCGGCAGGTCCTTGGAGATGGTCCAGTCCTGCAGGAACTTGGCCCGGTAGTGGAAGATCTTGCCGAGTTTGCCCTCCTCGATGAGTTGGCGGGCCAGGGTCACTGCCGGGACGCGCCGGTAGTTGTACCAGACCATGTTCGCGACCTTGGCCTGCTTCACCGCCTCCACCATCTGGCGGGCCTCGGCGGCACTGCGGCCGAGGGGCTTTTCACAGGTGACCATCTTGCCCGCCTGGGCGGCGGCGATGGCGATCTCGGCGTGGGTGTCGTTGGGGCTCGCGATGTCGATGAGGTCGATGTCCTTGCGGTCGATCAAGCGGCGCCAGTCCGGCTCGCACGACTCGAACCCCCAGTTCTGGGCGAAGGCCGTGGCCTTGGCCTGGTCGCGGGCGGCGGTCGCCTTGAGGACCGGCTGGATCTCACCGGGAAAGAACTTGCGCACCTGGCTGAAGGCGTTGGCGTGGGTGCGTCCCATGAAGCCGTAACCCACGAGTCCCACGTTGAGCTTGCGGGGGGAGCTCACGATCGCACCTCCCCTCCGGCGGCGGTCCATCCGTGGGCGCGGCGTACCGCCAGCATCATGCCCAGGATCTTGTTCCAGGTCTCCTGCTCCATCATGACCGCATTCGGGAACATGCAGCCGTCCCAGCACAGATGCTGAACGGCGCGCGTGGGCTTTCCGCTCGCGTCGCGCAGCCAGAACCCGGCGTGCCTGACCACATCGAGCTTGCCGTTCGGGTCGTCGGGCAGGCAGTGGTGGCCCGTCTTGTCGTGGGTGCCCGATCCCTTGACGGTCGCGTCGTTCTGGGCCACGTGGAAGTCGATGGTCCAGGGCCGGAGCGCTTGGGTGAGCGTGGTGTAAGCCGCATCGAACTTGCCCTTGTCCTTCCAATCGAAGTCGCGCGGCAAGAGCGCGTCCTCCTCGCAATTAAATCCCAAGGTGAAGAGCAGGGTGTGGGCCATGTCGGCCTGGAAACCCAGGCAGTCGGGCTCGTTCACCGCCTCGAGCAGCCGCACCATGTTGCGCCAGCTGTGCATGCCGCCCCAGCAGATCTCGCCTTCGGCCGCCAGCCGCTCGCCGTGATCCCTCGCCACCTTGCAGGCTTCGCGGAAGGTGTCGGCGATCTTCTGGGTGTTGCCCACGGGATCGGCCGCCCACTCGGCCACCCCGCAGGCCGAGTCGATGCGGACCACCCCGTACTTGCGCACGCCCAGGCGCCGCAGCTTCTGCCCGATCTGGCAGGCCTTCCTCACCTGCGTGATGAAGCGGCTGCGATCGTGGGCACCGCCCATGGCCGAGGCACCGCCGGCCGGCGGCCAGACCGGAGCCACCAAGGAACCGACCGCGAGGCCGAGCTCGGACACCTTCTCCGCCAGGCGAGCGAGATCGTCGTCGGTGGCGTCGATGCTCGTGTGCGGCACGGACAAAAAGAGGTCGACTCCCTCGAAGCGCGCGCCCTCGACGCTGGCCTTTGCCGTGAGCTTCAGCATCGTGTCGAGGTCGATGGCGGGCTCGGCGCCGGGGCTACCTTTGCCGACCAGGCCGGGCCACATCGCATTGTGCAGCTTCGGGAACGTGTTGCCAGTCATGGCCTGCATGTGAGCCGTTCCTTTCTGCCGGTTCGCTGACGTGGACCGCGCCGGTCCAGTCGAGCGGGAGAGGGGCGATGGTTGCGAGGTCATGTTACCAGCGGGGGTCCGGCAGAGAGGTACCCCAATGGGGGCTGACGCGAGAGTTGGAATCGGCCAAGGGCGCGTCCTGCAAGGCGCTTATGTGGTGCTTGTCGATCGCTCCGCAGGAGGGCAAGCTAGTGGGCCCAACCCCAACGGGCGGGCGGCCATGGTCATCCCTGGTAGCGACGAACCGACTTCGCTCGATCCGGGTGGTCCCGAGCTCGCGGTGCGAAGCGTGGCGGCCCCTGCGCCGGAGCTTGCCCCCGACGCCCCGCCGGTCGACTTCAAGTACCTCAAGGCATGGATGGCTTCCCGAACGGCGGCCGGGAGCCGCGGCTACGAGTTGCGCGAGGAGTTCGAGCAGTTTTTCACGCAGATCTTCAACCGGTCGACGGACGGCATCAGCATTCACGCGCTCGACTTCACGATCGTCGGGGTGAACACCACCATCCGCAGCTGGTACGCGCCAGGCCGGCCCCTGGTAGGACGCAAGTGCTTCGAGGCCTACCACTCCCGGGACACACCTTGCGAGAGCTGCCCGGCCCAGGTGGCCGTGCGTACCGGTCGCCCGCAGGTGGGGGTGGTGCCGTACCAGGTGGCGGGCTCGGTGCGGGGAGACCAGGAACTCTCGGTCTTTCCCCTCTACGATGACAATCGCCAGATGTACTGCGTACTCGAGTACGTGCGGGACATCACGAGTCTCGAGCACGACGCGCGCTTGGTCGAGATCCTGAAGAGGCGAATCCAGTTCCAGGACCAGACCCTGAAGGAGCAGGAGACCGCCCTGGCCGTGCTGCTGCGCCAAGGCCACAACGTGGAGCGGCGGGTGGCCGAGGAGATGGCCGCGAACGTGGAAGCGCTGGTCTTGCCGCTCCTCGCCCGGATCAAGTTGGCCTGCCAGTCGACGAGCGCAGCCCGCGACGTCGAGCTCCTCGAGGAGCGCCTGAACGCGCTCGCCTCCACCCACTCGAGCCGACTCTCGAGGGCCCTGCGCGGCCTCACCTGCCGGGAGCAGGAGATCGCCTCGCTCGTCCGGCAGGGCAAGACCACCAAGGAAATCGCTGACGCCCTGTGCATCTCCACGAAGGCGGTCGATTTCCACCGGACCAACATCCGCAAGAAGCTGGGGCTCGAAAAGTCGTCCCAGAGTCTGCGCTCCCTCCTCCTCGAGCTCGCGGACCCTAGGTAGAACCTAGGGTAGTTCCGGGGTTCTTCTGGGGTGCCTAGGGAGGGCCTGGGGGGTCATCCTCGCTCGCCGCCACACTGCCCTGCACGAGGATGCCATGAACAAGAACGACCCCGTGTTTCAGCCGATCAAGATCGGTCCCAAGACTGCCTCGAACCGCTTTGTGATCAACGCCATGGAGTGCGCTGACTCCGACGAGGAGGGCAATCCGAGCGAGAAGACCTACCGCAGGTACCGCAACCTGTTCGAGGGGGGCGCCGGCCTCATCGACCTCGAGGCGATCACCGTTCAGTACGAGTCGCGCAGTCGACTGAACCAGCTCTCGGTCATGCCGCGCAACCGCAAGGCCCTCGAGAAGTTCGTCCGCGAGCTACGCAAGGTGAACGACAAGCCGCTCTTTGTATGGCAGCTCACCCATTCGGGAGAGCTGTCCAGCCCGGACTTCTCGCGCCGGGTCTGCGTGAAGCCGCTGGCTGGCTTTGGAGGGGACCTCATCGACGAGGCCTACGTCGAGAAGACCATCGAGCAGTTCGTGGTCGCCGCCAAGATCGCGCACGATTGCGGGGCCGACGGGATCGACTTCAAGAATTGCCACGGGTACCTGGATTCACAGCTCCTGCGGCCCTACAACGACCGCAAGTGGAAGTATGGTGGTTCGTGGGCCAACCGCACCCGCTTCACCTACACGGTGTACGAGCGCATCGCAAAGGAGATCAACGATCCGAACTTCTTGGTCGGGTCCAAGGTCTCGATCTGGGAGGGCTTCCCGGGTGGCCAGGGCTCGGCCGGACCCGATTCACCGGTCATGGACCTCACCGAGTCGCTCGATCTCGTGAAGGGCATGGAGGCGCGGGGGGCGAAGTTCATCATCGTCTCGGCCGGGAGCCCCTCCATCACCTTGGCCCTTTCCCAGCCCGACAAGAAAGTCCCCGACGACGTCTACCTGCACTTCACCTTCCAGAAGCTCGTGCGGAACGCGCTCAAGCCCGAGACGGTGGTGATCGGGTCGGCCTATTCGGTCCTTAACAACGGGAACAACGAGTTGCAGGGACTGCGCCCCGAGGAGAAGACCTTCTACCACTGGGCGAACAAGAACATCCGGGAGCGGGTGACCGACATGGTCGCCATCGGCCGGCAATCCCTCGCCGACGGTCAGCTGCCCCGGAAGTTCATCGAGGGCCGCGAGGGCGAGATCGACTGGTGCACCGCCTGTGACAATTGCATCGAGTTCCTCATCCGCCAGAAGGCGGTGGGGTGCGCGACCTACATGAAGGAGTACACCGAGTCCCTGAGCGCGATCCGCAAGGAGGAGGGAGCGCTTCGCGCGAAGCGCACCTAGCGCTCCCCCGCCGGGAGAGGCGCCGACGCGACGGCCGATCGACCACTGCGAAGCGGCCGTCGCGGCGCCACCCCGACTCGGTCGAGCTCTTCTTGCCGGCGGACCCCATCCGCGAAGGCGCGCGGCCTCCTCGGCGGGGTGGCTTTGGCTCCCGGCCGAGCGCCTAACCGGCGCCCTTGCTCCTCGCGAGCATGGCCACGTAGTCTTTGGGCGGTCAGCGGCGGCGCGCCATCGCGGGGATTGCCGGATGCTCGGGGGACGCTTCGAGGGCGTGCCGTCAGCCGGGTCGCTTCGCACACGGCCCTCTCCGGGCCGGCGACCGCCGGGCCGGGCGCGCGGGATTCTCGGGCGGGCGGACTTCGGACGAGAATAGCCGCCCGCTCGCAAGCCATCGGGCGAGGGCGCGCCGGAGCCCGCGACCACCGGGGGCGGCTGTCAAGCGCGCGGGTCCGGGACAACCGGCTGAGGTCCTCACAGCGTCCGCCGCCTGACCCGCCTGGAGCTTTCAAGCATTTTGGCGCGGAGACGCGCACCCCACATGCGACAAATACGGTTGATGGGCATCGTTTTCATGGCGTAGGATCCCGCCACCGTCGCATCAGTCGGAACCCGTGGATTCCGGCACGTGTTCGAAGGTGCCGCTTGTTGGAGCTGCGCCCGTGCTCGAGCGAGGCTGCATGGTGAGCGGAACCCCGCGGCGGTCCACGAAGGACCCGGCGAGCGCCCTTGGATGCGCCCGGGCGAGGCGGCCCACCCCGGAGCTGAGCCGTGACGGGATGGTGCCGCCGCCGCGGACTTCCACGGAGTGGGCGAGATGAGACCCATCCTGCGCCTCGACCACGTTTCCAAGTCGTTCGTCGGCGTCAAGGCCTTGCAGAACATCTCCTTCGACCTGAGGCCGGGCGAGGTGCACTGCCTGTGCGGCGAAAACGGCGCTGGCAAGTCCACCTTGATCAAGATCCTGTCGGGAGCGCACCAGCCGGACGCGGGCGGCGACATCTACTTCGAGGGCGAGAAGGTCACGCTCAATCCCCACCTCGCCCTGGACCTCGGGATCCAGACCATCTACCAGGAGCACATCGTCTTCGACAGCCTCAGCGTCATGGAGAACATCTTCATGGGGCTGGAGGTCGCGAAGAAGGGGTTCCTCGACCGGCGGGAGATGAGGAACCAGACGGTGGAGGTCTTGCGTTACCTGAAGAGCGATCTCAGCCCGGAGACCATCATGGGCCGCTTGAGCAGCGGCCAGCAGAAGACGGTCGAGATCGCCAAGGGGCTGGTCTTCAAGAGGAAGGTGATCATCCTCGACGAGCCCACGGCCTCCTACTCCGCAGCGGAGATCGACAACCTCCTCGAGATCATCCAGGCGGTGAAGAAGAGCGGCATCGGGATCATCTACATCTCACACCATCTCGACGAGGTCTTCCGAGTTGGCGATCGGGTCACCGTGCTGCGCGACGGCCGCAAGGTCAGCCAGTACGACATCGAGGGCCTCTCCAAGACGCAGCTCATCAAGGACATGGTGGGGCGCGATCCGTCCACCTTCTACCAGCGCGAGAGCGTGCCCATCGGGGAAGTGATCTTCGAGGCCCGCAACGTGAGCGGGAACGGAGTGCGGAACATCTCCTTCCAGCTGCACCGCGGCGAGGTGCTCGGATTCGCCGGCATGATGGGTTCGGGGCGTTCCGAGCTCATGGAGGTCCTCTTCGGAAGCGCGCGGCTCGACGCCGGGGAGATCTGGATCAAGGGCCGGCTCGTCCGGCACGCGACCCCCAAGGCCTCCATCAAGAACAAGATGTGCTTCATCACGGAGGACCGGCAGAACACGGGCCTCTTCCTCGAGCAGACCATCGCCCAGAACGTCATCGTGGCGAACCTCGTCAACACCCGGGCCTTCTTCGCGAGCCCGGGCCAGGATGTGGAGGTGGCGGACGGCTTCATCCGCCGGCTCTTCATCAAGGCGGGCAACGCCAAGGTCCGCGTCCTCAATCTGTCCGGTGGCAACCAGCAGAAGGTGGTCCTCGCCAAGTGGTTCAACACGAATGGCGAGGTGTTCATCTTCGACGAACCCACCCGCGGGATCGATGTCAATTCCAAGCAGGAAATCTATCAGCTCATGGTCAGCCTGCTCAAACAGGGGAAGGCCATCATCATGGTCTCCTCCGAAATGCCCGAGGTCATTTCCATGAGCGACAGGGTCATCGTGATGAAGGACGGCGAGATGGTCGGGAAGATCGAGAAGCAGGACATTTCCGAGGAGAACATCCTCGTGCACTCGATCGGGGGCAAGGCCGTATGAGCGCCGGGACCCCTCCGGAGGAGAGGAACGCCTCGGCCCCCTCCCTCTTCAAGCAGCACGAGAACCTCACCGTCACCGCGATCTTCGCGGGGTTCGTGGTCATCATCGCGCTGCTGCAGCTCATCATCACCGGCGGCAAGTACCCGACCTTTCTCAGCCCGGTCAATATCCTCAACATCTTGCAGCAGGTGAGCGTGCCCGGGATGGTGGCGGTCGGCATGACCATGGTCATGATCTCCGGGGGCATCGATCTCTCGGTGGGGATGCTCGCTTCGCTCGTCTCGATCGTCACCGCCCTCGGCGTCTCGAAATGGCAGCTCGGGACCGCCACCTCGATCCTCCTCGGCATCGCCACCGCCATCGTCCTCGAGACGCTCATGGGCTTCATCATCTCGCGCGTCAAGGTCGAGCCCTTCATCATCACCCTCGGGGGCATGATCACCTTCCAGGGCATCGCGCTCCTCCTTTGCAACTCGCGCGAAGTGATCATGAACGGCGAGCTCGACTTCATCAAAACCAACCTCATCGCCGGCGCGAAGGATCCGGTGACCGGCCTCAACCTCATCATCCCCCCCTACGCGCTCGTCTTCTTCCTCATCGCCCTGCTGGGCGGGATCTTGCTCAAGTTCACCAAGTATGGGCGAAGGATCTACGCGGTCGGCAACAATTCCACCGCCGCCTTCCTGGCGGGGATCAACGTGAAGAGCATGCGGCTCTCGGTGTACGCCAGCATGGGCCTGCTCGTGGGTGTCGCCGCGGTCTGCCTGCTCTCGCGCATCAACACCGGGATCATCACCCTCGGACAGAACCTGGAAATCGACACCATCGCCATGGTCGTCATCGGAGGGACCGCACTCAAGGGTGGCAAGGGCAACGTGGTGGGCACGCTCATCGGCGTGTTCTTCCTCGGATCGATCGGCAATGCCATGAACATGCTCCGGCTGCCGTCCGAGGTGCAGTTCGTTGCGAAGGGCATGGTCATCGTGGTGGCCGTCTCGGCGGGGCACGTCTCGTCGGCCATCTCGGAGTTCATGTCGAGACACGCCGAGCCCACCCCTGCCGTGGAGACGGCGGACGCCAAAGGGAGGTGAAGAGGAGATACAAGGGTCGTTTGGAACCGTAGCCAGCAGTCACCGACACGAGGAGGAACGAGAAAATGAAGAGACTGGTTCTGCCGTTGCTGTGCCTGGCCGCCTTCGGCGGAAAGGCCATGGCCGCCGAGAAGAAGGTCATCGGCTACTACATGGATGCCTCTGACGACTACTACAAGGCCGGTTTCATGGTGTTCAAGGTCCTGGCCGGTCGGGAAGGCTGGGAGGTCCGCGACGTGGTCGGGCAGGGCACCGCCCCTGAGCAGCTCGACGCCTGCCAGAACTTCATCACCCAGAAGGTGAACGCGCTCGTCGTGGTCCAGAACTCGCCCCAGACCTCGTCCGAGTGCCTGAAGCTGGCCCACGCGGCCAAGGTCCCCGTCTACCATCTCACCCACAACCCGCCCAACGAGCCGGGCCTGGCCGGGTTCGCCGGATTCGACTGGGTGTACGACGGCGAGCTCGCCGCCGAGTCCGCCATGAAGCACGGCGTGAAGCGGCTCGTCATGATCGAAGGCAAGCTCGGACAGGGCACGGCCGCTGGCCAGACCATGGGCTTCTTGGAGGGCTACGAGAAGGCCGGCAAGGACATCGGCAACCTGCTCCACAGCGTGGGCGTGAAGGGCGCGGGCGGCAAGGACCTCCAGGTCGTCTTCTGGGCCTCCGGCGGCTGGTTCGCCGATCCCGCCAAGAAGGCCATGCAGGACGCCATCACCGCCCTCGGGCCCAACGGCTTCGACGGTGCCTACGTCCAGAACGACGAGATGATGACCGGTGCCATCCAGGCCATGCAGGAAGCCGGGCTCGACACGAGCAAGTACTGGCTCGGCGCGAGCAACGGCAAGGAGAAGTCCTGGGATTGGGTGGACAAGGGCATCACCACCATGGACGTGAACCAGTGCCCGACCCTCGAAGCCGACATCGTCTACCAGATGATCAAGGCGGACTTCGCCGGAAAGCCGCACAAGAAGGGCATCTTCGTGGCCTTCAAGCCCTACGACAAGAGCAACCTCGACAAGAAGTCGATGATCCCCTGGAAGACCGACGACTACATTGCCAAGCGCGATGCGGGAGCGTTCAAGTTCGACATCAACGATCCGGTCTTCAGGGAGAACCCGTCTTACAAGTGAGCCTCCGGGCTCTAGGGCGGCGAGGCCCAAGCCAGGCCTCGCCGCCTCATCGGTCGTTCCAACAGGCGCGCGAGGGCGTAGGCCCGGGTGGTCCGGGGCTCGCCCCGTGGAGGGCTCCATGCTGAGCTACGGAATCAACACCTTTTTGTACTCATCGCCCTTCCGCACCAAGGATTTGGGCTTTTTCGACCGGGCCAAGGCGATGGGCTTCGATCTCGTCGAGATCCCCATCGAAGGCGAGAAGGATCTCAACTACGCCAAGGTGGCCGAAGCCTACCGGCGCACCGGGCTCAAGAGCTCCATCTGCGCCGTGATGGGGGCGGGCCGCGACCCCTCGCACCCCGATCCGGACATCCAGAGGGGCGCCATCGCCTACATGAAGCACTGCATCGACGCGGCGGTATTGATCAAGTCGCCCGCCGTGGTGGGCCCGCTCTACGCGGCGGTGGGGCGCACCTGGCAGCAGTCCCCGGCCCAGCGCGAGCGCGACCTCGCCCGTTGCGCCAAGAACCTGCGGTCGGTGGCGCGCTACGCCGAGGACAAGGGCGTCCTCCTCGCGCTCGAGCCGCTCAATCGCTTCGAGACGAGCTTCATCAATCTGACCGAGCAGGCGCTCGAGCTCATGGAGAGGGTCGACAGCCCCAACCTGAAGCTCATGATGGATACCTTCCACGCCAACATCGAGGAGAAGAACCTCGGCAAGGCCATCGAACTCGCCGGCAAGCGCATGATCCATGTTCACGCCAACGAGAACGATCGCGGCACGCCAGGCACGGGGCATCTGCCCTGGACCGAGGTGGCGGCGGCCCTGAAGAAGGTCAGGTACTCCGGGCCGCTCGTCATCGAGTCCTTCTCCACCTCGGTGAAGGAGATCGCCCGGGCAGCCGCGGTGTGGCGGCCCCTCGCTCCCAATGCCGACGAGCTCGCCACCAAGGGCCTCGCCTTTTTGAAGAAGCTCATGGCCTAGCCGCTTCTTTGGGCGCCGGCGCGCGCCCGTGAAGCGATGCCTCTCCCTTCTTCTCAGTCGCGCCGCAAGGAGATGCCATGTCGAACGGCAAGAAAGTGCGTGTCGGAGTGGTGGGCCTCGGGTTCGGTGCCGAGTTCGTGCCCCTCTACCAGAAGCACCCCGACGCCGAGTGCCTCGCGGTCTGTCAGCGCGACGGGGCCAAGATGAAGCAGGTGGCGGACGCCTTCAAGGTCCCCCGCCGCTACGCGCGCTACGAGGACATGCTGAAGGACAAGGACATCGACGCCATCCACGTGGTGACGCCCATCGCGGCGCACGCCCCCATGACCGTCGCCGCGCTCCAGGCGGGCAAGCACGCCGCCGCCACCGTACCCATGGCCACCACCGTCGAGGACTGTCTCAAGATTGCCGACGCCCGAAAGAAGTCCGGCAAGGTCTACATGATGATGGAGACCGCCGTCTACACGCGCGAGTTCCTCTTCGTTCAGGAAAAGGTGGAGCGCGGCGAGCTCGGCAAGATCCAGTTCTTGCGCGGCTCCCACCAGCAGAACATGAGCCTGCCCGGCTGGCCCGAGTACTGGTACGGGTTCCCTCCCATGCACTATGCAACCCACGCGGTGAGCCCGTTGCTCGCCCTCGCTCAGGCCGAGGTGGAGTCGGTGGTCTGCTTCGGTTCCGGAAAGATCCGGGACGACTTCGCCAAGCGCTATGGCTCCCCCTTCGCGGTGGAGACCTCGCTCCTCAAGCTGCGAAACTCGGACCTCGCCTGCGAGGTCACCCGCTCGCTGTTCGACACCATCCGGCAGTACCGAGAGAGCTTCGACGTCTACGGCACCAAGGCCTCCTTCGAGTGGGAGCAGCTCGCCGGCGAGAAGCCCATCCTCTACTCCGGGTTCGAGGACGCCAACCGGGTCGAGGTCCCTGACTTCGGGAAGCGGCTTCCCAAGGAGGTTGCCCCCTACACCTTGCACGGAGTCTACGACGAGGAGCACGAGCACACTTCCTTCATCCAGGGCTCGGGGCACGGCGGATCGCATCCCCATCTCGCGCACGAGTTCGTGCGCGCCATCCTGGAAGGTCGGGAGTCCTCGGTCGACGCCAAGCGCGCGGCCAACTGGACCATGGCGGGCATCTGCTCGCACGAATCGGCGATGAAGGGCGGACAGCGGGTGGAAGTGCCCGTGGTCCGTTAGGCCGCGACTGCGGCCACGAGAAAGGGAGGGAGAACGAAATGGCCAAGATTGCAATGATTGGGGCGGGCAGTCTCGTCTTCTGCAAGACGCTCATGGGAGACTTCTTGGCGACTCCGGCCCTGAAGGGCAGCGAGTATCGCCTCATGGCCCTCAGTCACAAGCGACTCGACAAGATGAAGGAGTTCGCCGAGCGGATGATCGCGGACAACCACGTCAACGCGACGGTCACCGCCACCACCGACCGGCGCGAGGCGCTTCGCGGGGCCGACTACGTGGTCGTCATGATCCAGGTGGGCGGCGTCGAGGGTTTCAAGCACGACTACGAGATCCCCATGAAGTACGGCGTCGACAATTGCATCGGCGACACCATGGGTCCGGGCGGCATCTTCCGCGCCCAGCGGCACATCCCCGCCCTGCTCGAGATCGCCGAGGACATGCGTGAGCTCTGCCCCGACGCCATCCTCTTCAACTACGCGAACCCCATGGCCATGTGCTGCTGGGCCCTGGGCCGGGTGGAGGGACTCCAGTTCATCGGTCTCTGCCACGGCGTCCAGACCACGATGGACCTCATCGCCTCCTACACTGGACGGGAAAAGGGGGAGATCGACTTCGTGGCCGCCGGAATCAATCACATGGCGTGGTTCCTGAAGCTCGAGCACAAGGGAGTCGACCTCTACCCCCTGCTCAAGGCGAACTTCGAGAAGCCCGGCTTCTACGCCAACGAACGGGTCCGCGGCGAGGTCATGCGCCATTTCGGTTACTTCATGACCGAGAGCACCGGGCACCTCTCCGAATACCTGCCGTACTTCCGCAAGAACTCCAAGGCGCTCATGGCCTACTGCGACGAACCGGCCTTCGGGGGCGAAACCGGCGCCTACTACCACTACTGCGCCATGATCGATGAGAAGTTCCAGAAGCTCGATCCCCTTTCCATCGAGTCGACGCGGCTCGGGCCCCGCAGCGCGGAGTACTGCTCGCACATCATCGAGGCCAAGGAGACGGGTCGCATCTTCAGGCTGAACGGCAACATCCGAAATGACGGGTACATCACCAACCTGCCCGGCGGATGCTGCGTCGAGGTGCCGATCTACGTGGATCGGATGGGCCTCCATCCCACGAGCATCGGTGCCCTCCCGGCCCCCCTCGCCGCGCTCAACATGACGAACGTCCTCGTCCAGGGACTCTCGGTCGAAGCGGCGCTCTCGGGCGACACCGAGCTCCTCGTCCAGGCCTGTGCGATGGACCCGCTCACCGCGGCCGTCCTCACCCTCGCCGAGATCAGGAAGATGACCTCCGAGATGCTCGAGGCCGAGCGCCGCTGGTTGCCGCAGTTCGCGGGCAAGAAGGTGCGCGAGGTGCCCGCCATCGTGGTGCCGAAGGACGTGGCGAGGCAGGAGGTGCCGCTCGATCCGGCCCTCGCCATCGCCAACCGCTTCGGCCGTCTGGCTCAGGTCTAGATCCGACCCGGCTATGCATGAGCGCGAGGGCCGCGGTAACTCGACCGCGGCCCTCGCCGTTTCCTCCGGCGCGTCGACGGCGGTGGGGCCGTTCCGAGTCTCGAAAACCGAGTCGAGGCCCGGGAAAGCCGCCAAGCAGCCTCCGCCGAGCCTCAGCCCCGCAGAAGCCTGCCCGGTCGCCCCGTGTCGAACTTTGGCTCGCGCCCCTGCCGGGGAGGGCGCGCCGCCTCGAGGCGCGCTTTTTGGGAGCGAGGCCGAGGCCGGGAGTTCAGTTCCGCCTCGATCTCACGCGCATCCGGAAGGTCCACGACTTTGGCACCGCAGTCCTCGCCTCCGCCCAGGCGCGTCGCCGGGCGAGGGTCGAGCTCTACGGCTGCGCCGGGTCCGCGACCTTCGTGAGTTCGGAGTGGAGACCGACCCCCTCGAGCGGGCCCTCGCCGGCGACCCCGCTGCCTTGGGCCTCAGGACGCCGTGGCCGTGACGAGCAGGGACGAGGAGGGCAGCTCGACCCCGTTTGGGCCCGAGTAGGGGACGAGGGCGTCGCAGAGGGCCGCCTCCGCTTCGTGCCGGATTTTTTCCCGGTCCTCTCCCGCTTCGCGGAGGGCGGCTCCGGCCGGCCCAAAACGAAGAAGGAAGGAGGCGGCTTCGCCCGGCGTCGCACCGCAGAGAAAGGGCAAGTCGAGCGTCCGAACCCGGGGAGCGAAGCCCGCCTCACGGAAGAGCTCCAGCAATGCGCGCTCCTCGCAGAGCGAGAAGGGGCCCGGGCCTTGGCGGTCGGGCGGCACCGCCCGGGGAAGCCTGACCTTGAGAGCGGAGAGCGGGAGCTCGACCCATGCGCACCGTTGAGGCGGCCCCCAGACGACCGCCGAGAGCCGGCCGGGTGCACGGAGGGCATGGCGCAAGTTTCGGAGCGCGGCAGCCGTGTCGTCGAAGAACATGAGACCGAAGCGGGAGAAGCACAGATCGAACTCCGCCGTGAACGGGTAGGTCTGCGCGTCGGCGACGAGGTAGGTCACCTGGCCTCCCGCCCTCGACTCTTCCCGGGCGACCTCGAGGTGCCGACGCCCCACGTCGACGCCGACCACCGTTCCCCCCGGTCCCACCCTCCTCGCCAGCTCCTCGGTGGTGGTGCCGAACCCGCAGCCCACGTCGAGGGCGCGCTGCCCCTTCTCCGCCTGCAAGGCGTCGAGGGCGGCGCGGCCGTAGGGCTCGACGGCCTTTTCGAGCTCGCGCCGGATAGCGAAGAAACCGGCCGCACCCGGGCCATTCCAGTACTGGACTTGACCCTCGTTCGCCACGCCGCGAGGCTCTCACGCGCGCCCGCACTCCGGAAGGACCCACGCGAGGGGGGAGGCACGACCCGCGGGAACTTGCCCGGCGCGGGCGTCACCCGATGTCGATGCTAAAGGAGAGGAACCTTGGACCGACCACCGCGCCAGGCACCGTCACCTTACGTCATCCGCCCTCGGCCCGATGTCCCAGGAGCGCGGGCGGAGACATCCTCCCACCCGTCCATCCATGTCCCCGCTCCGGGGCCGGTGTCCTCGGCAGCCCGTTCCTGAAAATGCCCCATTTCTCCGGGCTGGCGCGGAACCGGACGAGAGGTCCCGCCCTCGCTATCGAGCTGCCGAGTGGGGTAACCTCCCGGCGGCGGAGAGTGTCATGTACGCGGTGGTGCGCGTGTACCAGGTAGATCCGGCTCGACTTCGCGAGATCGACGAGATCGTCCGCGAACGGTTTCTGCCGGTGGTGACACGTCTTCCCGGTCTGGTGTCCTTCTGCGGCATCGAGGCTGGCCACGGCAAGTGGGTCTCGGTGGCGGTCTTCGACACCAAGGCGAGCGCCGATGCCGCGAACGGTCTGGCGGCCCAGCTCGTGGGGGAGTGGCTCTTGCCGATGGTCCGACACGGGCCGGAGATCTCCTGCGGAGAGGTAGTCGCCTACGCGCAGCCAGAGCCACCTCGCTAGCCCTGGAAGGCTGGAATGAGCGCAGTCACCTCGACACGCCTCTTCGACCGGCATACCCACGTCTCGCTCTACGCGGCTCTGGCCGACTGCGCGAACCTCTCAGGGCTCGACCGTCACGGAGCCCTGCAAAGGCTCATGGCCCTACCCCAAGGCCGGCTCAGCACGGTCCTCGGTTGGCGCCGTGCAGAGCACGCATTCACTGATGGTGAACAGGAGCGCCTGCCTCCGGCCTTGCTCGTCGAGTTCAGCCTGCACGGCTTTTCGCTCACGCCGGCGGCCGAAGAGCTCCTCCGTCCCCGGTTCCCCGAGATGGTCGAGCGGCAAAAGGACCCAGAGTTTGCCGAGCGCAACCTGCCCCGGCTCCTGTCCTTCTACGCCACCTCAGCCGGGCTCAGCACCGACAAGCTCGAGCGCTTCATGACCCATCTCGCGGCCGGAGGCATCGATCGGGCGGAGGACATGCTCCTCGTGAGCCACGAGGCGTGGCAGGTGATGGAGACCTCCTCCTGTGCCCCCCGCCTGCGGGCCTGGGCCGTCCCGGAGCTGTTCGCCACCCTCCCGGCCGAGGTACAGGGGTCGCTGGCCGGGCTGAAGCTCTTCTTGGACGGGGCGCTGGGGGCAAGGACGGCCGCCCTTTCCGAGAGCTATCGGGGTGGCGGTCAGGGCCTGCTCATGTACTCGGACGCGGGGCTGCGGGACACCTTGCAGCGTGTCCTCCCGACCCGCAAGCCGCTCGCCCTCCACGCCATCGGCGATCTCGCCATCGCTCAGGCGCTCGACGCACTCTCGGAGCTCAAGGCGAGCGCCGAGCCGGTCAGGCTGGAGCACGTCCAGTTCATCACCGAGGCCCAGGCACGGCGGGCCCGGGACCTCGGCCTCACCCTCTCCATGCAGCCCAACTTCAACGCCGAGAGCCAAGCCTACGCCGATCGGCTGGTGCCGCACGCCCTCGAGAGGAACAACCCCTTCCGCATGCTCATCGACCGGGCGGGGTTTCGCCCGGGCAAGGACCTCCTCTTCGGATCGGACGGGATGCCTCACGGCATCGAGTACGCGGCACAGTGGGGGATCTTCCCGCTGTGGCCTGGCCAGCGGCTCAGCGCCGAGGAGCTCTTCGCCGGATACGGGGCGGCCTGCGGCGGCGAGATCGAGCTCGAGGTGCAGTGGGATGCGCGACGCGTGCGCCTCGTGCGACGCTGATTCCGGTCTTGAGGCCCACCCCGACCCACGGGCAGCTCATGCGGGGTGAGCCGAGGGTTGACCCCGTGGCGGAGGACGAGGCGGCCCGCTTCGGGGACGGGCTCGGATTTCGCCCAGGCCCGTGGGCAGAGGGTCCTCGCCTTCCTTCGTCTCGCCCGAGAAGCACACGTCTCGGCCTTCGGGTGGGAGGGCGGGGACGGTGAGTACGGGGCTCAACCGATCCCGTTCCCCCCGATCACACAACAGTTCCCGCGCGATGGCGCCCGGTCACCCCGGCGCTACACAGCGTCTCGGCCCTCGCGGCCAAGGTGCCTTTCGACGCGCGCCTTTGGCCGGGTGAGGAGGGACACCCCCGGCGTGCGAGGTGACGCATGGGTCTCGAGAGCGGGGGCCCTCAGGTCGGGAGGGGAGAAAAAGGCGGCCGCCGAGTAGAGCGGCAGTATTTCGCGATGGCAGGCCGGTTGCCGATTCTCTCCGCGAAAGCGCGCAGGGCCGGGTACGCAGTGAGGGCACTGCCGAAGCCGTTGTCCGTGATCATCTCGAGCAGGTACCAGAGCGCGAGATCGGCCATGGTGAGCCCGCGGCCCACGAGGTAGCCGCTCCCGTCCCCGTTCTTGCGCAGGAGCCGGTCGAGATAGCCGAGCCAGCGCGGCAGGATGGTCGAGGCGAGCTCCGCCCGGACGCCGCGCCGCGCTTCGGCGCTCGCCGTGGCGACCTTGCGCAGCTCGAGGCGCACGTCGTCCACGGCGCCGAGGACCTCGTCGCAGCGTGCCTCCTCGATGGCGTTCTCACCGCGAAGGCCGTGAAGGCGGGCGATGTGGCTGGCGATGGCTGCGCTCTGGGCGAGGCGCAGGCCGTTCGGCTCCTCCCAGACCGGCACGGCGTCGAAAGGCAGCTGGCCGGTGGCCTTCAATGCCTCGAGGTCGGTGGGGCGGCCGCCCGAAGGCGGAGTGCCCCGGCCCACCACGTGCTCCTCGTAATCGACGCCGGCTTCGGCGAGGAGGAGCCGAATGAACTCGGCGCGACCTCGCGCTGCGAAGTAGATGAGGATCGGCTTTGTCATGGCCGGCACTGTAGCGCAAGGGTGCCCCCGGCGCTGCCGAATCGGTTGACAGGCAGGTCTTCCGGTCCAGAGGCTTCGACCTGCCAAGCGCGAAGCGGTCGCTCGTCTCGTGCCGCTCACCCGCCGTGCGAGGAGGCGTTCCGGCCCGCGGGTCGGAGGGATTTTCGCAGGAAGTCCCCGGTGAAAAAGCCTGAAGCCCGCCCGTCACACCTCGTCGTGGAGGGTCTCCTCGTCGATCCGGTGGAGACGCTCGCATCGAGCACGCCGGCCGGGGCTCGAGCCGATGACCACGAGGCGCCACGTTTCGCAAGCTCCCGAAGAACCGCTCGGTTCATGCGCGCGCGATCGACCTTCATCCGGACGGTGTCACTGTCAGGGCCGCCGCGACCCTCGAGTTCCGTCGTGCCGGGGGCAGTGTCGAACTTCCGCTCGGACGACGTTGTGTACCGAGCGCCAGGGAAGCCTCCTTGGCAAGGGAAGCGTTCACGAGATTCGGTAGGGGCAGCCGAGTTCTGGGCGAAGACGATCCGTCGGTGCGACCGCGGAAAAAGTTCGGTGGTGCCTCCTCCATCCGCACCGAACCGAGCCACCCGGCTCCCCCTCTTCTAAGGGCGAGGAACGCGAGCATCTCGGCGGCCCGGCGGCCTGGATCGAGGGCCCGGTCGGCCTCGAGGCGATGGGCGAGGCCCGTCGTCTTCGGCGCGAGCGTGCCGGGGTGAGATCGCAGCCGCCCGGGCGGCGGGCCCGGTGAGGGTGCCGAACAAAAGGCTTGGCAAGCGTCTCCGGGTCCCCTGGTAAGGGTCCGGGTGATGCGCTCGCCCGGGGACCTCGCGGGGGCCCGAACAGCTGGATTATGGGCCCGCGAGCTTTCCTGCCAAGACGGTTCTGCCGGAAGCCGGGCAGTCCTGGAGCCTCTTCCGGGCTATCGTAAAATAGACTATGGTTCTGAAAAAGCGTTATACTGCAGAGACTCATGTTCTATTGATGAAATCCCTCGGTACGAACGAGCACTCGGAGAGCCCCGACGGGTGAGGAAGGACAGCATCATGGCCAACGCCGCAGCGCCGAAGAAGGGGACCACGCCGGAGCAGGAGGAGGAGCTGCGCTCGGTGTTCGAGCGAGCCCGCAAGGCGCTCGCCATCCTCGAGACCTACGATCAGGCGAGGGTGGACCGCCTGTGCCAGGCGTTGGCCTGGTCGGTCGCCAACAAGAAGA
>Ga0335078_10000557_pt1 | contig 57148 bp, 46 predicted proteins | sample Lox_Sample_32_FD_206711 | JGI IMG/M metagenome (GOLD analysis project Ga0335078, IMG submission 206711) | Soil microbial communities from Loxahatchee National Wildlife Refuge, Florida, United States - Lox_Sample_3.2 | ecosystem: Environmental > Terrestrial > Soil > Wetlands | place: USA... | reverse complement strand
TGCCGCACGCCCATTGCGTGCTCGGCGGTCCCTCGCGTTCCTCAAGTTTCTGCTGAGTTCCAAAACTCAAGCCGGATGGTTTCTTCAGAGGGGGGGCTAGCCAAGCGGCCGCACCAGATTCGATGGGCAGAAACTGAAAAAGCGATACTGGCAGATTTGCCGCCGCGCCTGCTGTCCCGCTCCTCTTTTGAGGATATCTGGCGGCATCGGTCTTTCGTTCCAGCCGATGCTGCCGGGACAGCATTTTGCGCGGTGGGTTAAGAATTCATTCCTGCTCTTTGCGAGCCTTCTTGCGGTTCCGCTTGCGCGCCAAAGCTGCCTTTACGCGGCGCTTCTCGCCCGGCTTCAGATAGTAGGAGTGGCGCTTAACTTCCTTGATGATGTCCTCCTGTTGTACCTTGCGCTTGAACCGGCGCAGCGCATTTTCCAGCGGTTCGCCTTCCTGCACACGTACTTCAGCCAACCTCTCCTCACCTCCAAACCTGCTCAAGAGCTGTCCTTATCATACCTTGAATCAGTTCGCGCAGCCACCTCGGGATTTACCGGGGTGCCGCCAGAACCGTCCTCTCTTCCTGCCCGCAAATCCGATCAAGGCCAGGGTTTATCCTTCAACATCAGGCCGGCGCATACACTCTCATGAAGAGGCCGATTATGATCCGCACCTATCAGGGCCATGTGCCCAGGATTCCCGCCACCTGTTACATCGATTCCTCTGCCCAGATCCTCGGCGACGTCGTCCTCGGGGAACGCGCTTCGGTCTGGATGAATGCCGTCCTTCGCGGCGACGTGAACTCCATCCGCCTCGGTTCCTGCTCCAACGTCCAGGACTGTGCGGTCCTTCACGGCCAGCGCAACCTCTACCCCGTCATCGTCGGCGACTGGGTCACGATCGGTCACAACGCCACCGTCCACGGCTGCGTGGTCGAGGACATGTGCGTGATCGGCATGGGCGCGCGCGTTCTCAACAACAGCCGCATCGGCGAGGGTTGCATCATCGCCGCAGGCTCCGTCGTACCTGAGCACACCGTCACCCCTCCGCGCACCCTCTGGGCCGGCGTTCCCGCCAAACTTCGCCGCGAACTCAGCGATAAGGACCGTGCTCTCATCCGCGAATACGCCCAAAACTACCTGGACTACGTCGCAATGTATCTCAAGGATCCGCCACAATCTGTCTGATCTTCGCCTCCACCCAGCAGCCGCGAGCCGGTTCGCGGGATGACGCGGCGGTCATTTCCTTGCGAATCAACAAAGCGCTCCACGGCGTTGACATTTACCGGGCTGTAATAGTCCCATAGATAGCAACCCTGCATCCCCGCAACACCAGACCATGCCGACAGGCCGCATATCGCACCGCCCGAAACTCCTTTCCGCCACGCAGCTGTCTCTGTTTCCCGCGCTGTTGGTCGGTTTCTGCGCCGCCGTCGCCGCGTCGCAGGCGCCGCCCCCGCCCAATCAGACGGCGCAAGGGGTGATTCCCGATGCGCCCCAGCCTCAGGCCGCCCTTCTCGCTGCGAATACTCAAACCAGAGAGGTCTCGCTGCGCGACCTGCCGCGCAATTTCTTCAGCGATCAGGGAGCCATCTGGACCGGCCCCGTGCGCTTGCGCCCCCATGACCTCAAATGGGTCATGCCTTTAGCGCTTGCCACCGGCGCCGCCATTGCCACCGATCACCGCGCCATGCAGGTGGTTTCCCAAGACGGCGCATTCAACAACGCCAACGTCACCGCCTCCAACGCGCTCATTGGCGGTTTCATCGCGGTCCCCGTCGCGCTCCTTGCCTCGGGCCATTTCCAGCAGGACGATCACGCCAGCGAAGCGGGCATCCTCACAGGCGAATCGATGCTCGATAGCGTTGTCGTCGAAGAGGTTCTCAAGCAAGCCTTCCGTCGTGAACGGCCCAACGTCGATGATGCGCGCGGCAAATTCTTCCAGGGCAACATGGGCCTCGACTCGTCTTTCCCGTCGTCCCACAGCCTCATCGCATGGTCCGCTGCTTCATCCTTTGCCGGCGAGTACCGTTCCCCGTGGGTACAAATTGCAGCTTATTCCGGTGCTACTGCCGTCAGCCTCACGCGCGTGCTCGGACGCGAGCATTTTCCATCAGATGTCGTGGTCGGCGCCTGTCTGGGATGGCTCATCGGCCACTATGTCGTCGAGAAGCATCACCGGCCGCTCAAGACTCTCATCGCCCGCCGGTCTGACCCCTGACCTCAGTTGACCGTCGCTTTCGCGCTGTGCTCTGCAATGCTTATTGCGGCGCCGTCCCCGCTCCAATCCCATACAACCACGGCAAGTACTGGGTTGATAGCCAGGGCGACGTGGTCAACTCCAACGGCATGCCGTCCGGCGGAGGATACACCCAGCTCCAGGTCCAGACTCAGTGACACTGATTCCTCACACCTGTCTTCACACCGGCAGCGGATTGCGCCCCGAGAAGAACTTCCTTTGGTGCCAGTAGGGGTAAACCGGCTCTACAGCGCTCGCCTTGTCCAGCGCTGCCAACTGTTCCGCGGTCAGCTTCCAGCCCACCGCTCCCAAGTTCTGCCGCAGTTGCTCCTCGTTGCGGGCGCCGATGATCACCGATGAAACCGTCGGCCGCCGCAAGAGCCAGTTCAGCGCCACCTGAGGCACGGTCTTTCCCGATTCCTTGGCCGCCGCAACCAGCGCATCCACCACCTTGAAGACATGTTCGTCAGAAACCTGCGGTCCAGCATCAGCGATCTTGTGCAGTCGGCTCACGTCGGGCAATTTCGTGCCGCGGCGAATCTTGCCCGTCAGCCGTCCCCAGCCCAACGGGCTCCAAATCAACGCGCCCACCTGCTCGTCCAGCGCCAGCGGCATCAGCTCCCATTCGTATTCGCGCCCGATCAGTGAGTAGTACACTTGGTGCGCAACAAAGCGCGCCCATCCGTAACGGTCGGCAACCGCCAGCGACTTCATCAGATGCCAGCCCGAAAAATTCGAGCAGGCAATGTAACGCACCTTGCCCTCTGTAACGAACGTGTTGAGCGTGCTTTGCACTTCTTCAATCGGCGTCAGCGCGTCGAATCCGTGCAGGTGATAAATATCCACGTAGTCCGTGCCCAGCCGCTTCAGGCTGCCTTCGAGCGCGCGCCGCAAGTGGTACCGCGACGAACCCTCCTGGTTCGGCCCCGCTCCCGTTGGGAACCCCGACTTGGTCGAGATCAGCGCCTTGTCCCGTTTCCCGGCTAGGGCCTTGCCCAGAATCTCTTCCGAACGCCCTTCGGAATAGCCGTCGGCCGTATCGAAAAGATTTACTCCCGCCTCGAAGCAGATATCGACCAGGCGCCGCGCCTCGTCAACCTGAGTTTGGCCGAAGCCCTTGAAAAACTCATTGGCCCCGCCAAACGTCGCGGTGCCAAAACTCAATGCGGAAACCTTAAGGCCCGAGCCTCCCAGCAGTCGATATTCCATTTTCCCCTCTGGCTGTGTTGCAGAAAATAAATCGGCGCGGACCTTGCAGTCCGCGCCGATCTCTGTTCCCTAATCCCCGCTTTTAGCAGTTCAGCAGGTCCTGGAGCTTGCTCAGGGTGCGGTGCAGGTCCTTGTCGTTGCGGCGCTGCTCGTCGATCTTTGCAATCGAGTGCATCACCGTGGTGTGGTGCTTGTTGCCAAACTGGCGCCCGATCTCCGGCAGGCTGGCCTCGGTCATCTGCTTGGCCAGGTACATCGCGATCTGCCGCGGCACCACGACGTTCCGCGAGTTGTTCTTCTGTTTCAGATCGCTCACCCGCATGCCGAAGTGCTCGGCCACCGCGCGCTGAATCGCCTCAATGGTGATCTTGCGCACCTGCATGTCAATGAACTGCTTCAGGCATTGCTGCGCGGCGCTCAGAGTGATCTCCATGCGGTTCAGTTGGCACCAGGCGCTCAGGCGCAGCAGCGCGCCCTCCAGCTCGCGCACGTTCGTGCGCACGTTCGAGGCCACGAACAGCGCCACGTCCGTGGGCAGTTGCACCTGCTCGCTCTCGGCTTTCTTCAGCAGGATGGCCACCTTGGTTTCGAGATCAGGCGGCTGAATGTCGGCAATCAGTCCCCACTCGAAGCGCGAGCGCAGCCGCTCCTCAATCTCCGTCAGCTCCTTGGGCGGGCGGTCCGAAGCGATCACCACTTGCTTCATGTTCTCGTGCAGCGCGTTGAAGGTGTGAAAGAACTCCTCCTGCGTGCGCTCCTTTTGCGAGATGAACTGGATGTCATCGATCAGCAGCACTTCCACGGTCCTGAAGCGGTCGCGGAAGCTCGTCATGCGGTCGTTCTTGATCGAGTTGATCATCTCGTTGGTGAACTTTTCAGCCGAGACGTAGCAGATCGCCGTGGCCGGCTGCCGCCGCTTCACCTCGTGGCCGATGGCGTGCATCAGGTGCGTCTTTCCCATGCCCACGCCGCCATAAAGGAAAAGCGGGTTGTAGGCGCGCGAAGGCCGTTCCGCCACGGCCAGCGCCGCCGCCCGCGCAAACTGGTTGCCGTTGCCGATCACGAAGGCGTCGAATGTGTAGCGCGGATTGAGCTGCGCCGCAGTCGACCAGTCGAAACGTACCTGCTCCGGCGTGCGCGCGGCACCGGCTGGCGGCGCCGTGGGTGCGTGGCTGGGCACTGGGCCGAAGCCGCCGTCCTTGCGCTGCGGCGGGATCGACGGATCTTCCTCTACGGTCACGAAGCTCACATCATCGAATTCAAGCGCATTCTGATCGATCGCTTCCTGAATCAGGTCACTGTATTTCTCGCCAATGTGCTGAAACTCCGGTGAAGGCACGCGCACATACAGCGTGCGCCCTGCCGCATGGCTGAAACGCGTGGGCTTGAGCCAGGTCTCAAATGATTGCCGGATTACTTTCTTCTCTAGCGCTGAAAGAATCTGGAGCCAGGGATTGAGTGCCGAAGTCGGCGTAGTCGCAAATGCCATCGTGCAATCCTTGCTTCTTCCGCAGGCGTGGCGCCGCGCGGTTCATAATGCGGCTTTCCAGGCAATTGACTCACCGAGGCGCAAAGCTGCTCTCTATGCGTCTCGATTGCAATGGCTAATTGCCTTTATACCGCTGGTCTGCCCCTCGAGATTAAACCTTGGGGGCCCTTGAAAAAATTCCTGTACGCAGAACGCTGCAAACTCCGCGGGAAATTTCTGGAACGGTCCCGATAGTAGCACATCTCAACCTCATTGCAACCCCCCTTTCACATAACTTTTCTCTTCTCTCACGCAGTTGCACCAGCGATGGTGAAACTCGACAGAAGAATCACGCACATAGCGCTCCTGAACAACAGTGCGCAGATTCTCTCGCATCACTTCTAGTCTCTTTCTGCGGCTTCTCCTCTTGAGATGCGAGACAAGCGAGTTCGGGATTGCCGCGTCGCTCCGTTCCGCGCCGCGCCTTGCTGGATTCTTCAACTCCGTCTGCGATATACTCAGAAAATACTGCTAAAGCGCAGATTTTTCTTCGACGTACAGGAGCCGCTCACGATGCCCAAGCGCACATTTCAACCTAATCGCCGCCGCCGGGCCAAGAAACACGGCTTTCGCGCTCGCATGAAGTCCAAAGGCGGCGCGGCCGTGCTTAGCCGGCGTCGCGCGGACGGCCGCAAGCGCGTTTCTGTCAGCCCCGGACATCGCGACTAAATCCCTGCGCGGTTTTTGTTTAATTGCAATTTGTTGCGCACCTCATCAAAAGCCGCTGTCCGTCGTCGAGCTTCTTCATGAACCGTCGTTCCCAGCCTGACCGGCGCCAATCGCTCGCTGGCGCGCGCCTGCGCAAGCACTCTGAGTTCGTGCGCGCCTATGCAGCGGCTGGCAAACGGCAGTCCGCATCCATGAGCTGGTTCCTTGCGCCACAAACGGCCGCCGGCGATGCCCCAGTCGCTCCCGCCCGGGTCGGATTGACCGTGGGCAAAGTCCTGGGCAAAGCGCACCAGCGCAATCGCATCAAGCGGCGGATGCGCGAGGCGCTCCGCCGCCACGTCGATCTTCTGCCTGCGGGCTTCGATCTCATCTTTCATCCCCGCCGCAGCGTTTTGACCCTGGACTTTGCGCAACTTGAGGCGGAGATTGTGCGTATTCTCAAACAAGCCGGAGGCGAAGCTGCGCCTAGCGCAAAACCACTGCCTGCCGCGCCTGGGGCACCCTTTCGTTCTGCATCATGACACGCGTTTTGCTCGCCATCCTCGACTTCTACCGCCGCTGGCTGTCGCCCGTCCTGCACGGGTTGCACCCCGGTGGCTGCAAATATCTCCCCACGTGCTCTGAGTACGCATCGATCGCCATCGCCACCCACGGTCCGCTGCGCGGCAGCGCACTCGCTGCCTGGAGGTTGCTGCGCTGCCACCCCTTTGCGCGGGGCGGACTCGATCCTGTCCCCCCGCCACGAAAACCAGTCGGGTTCTGCCATTTACCATAAGATGAGCGGCAGCCTCTGGACCGGCTGCTCGAAACGATAGGAAGAGCCTTTGCCCGAAATCCACAATCCCAATCTGCAATCACAAGGCTCCGGCGGCGGCGGGGGCGGGGGCGGCGGCGACATGCGCTCCACCATGGCCTTCATGATGCTCATCCTGGCCATTTTCTTTGGCTACGAGTTCTTTTTCCCCAAGCCCAAGCCGACGGAGCCATCGACAGAACCGCAACCTGCGCAAACACAATCTTCCGCGCCGGCCGCGGCGAGCCAGTCGCAGCCGGCTACCGCAAGCGCGAAACCCGCCTCGGCCGCACGTGTCGCCACGCCCCAGATCTCTGCCCCCACTGAATCCGAGATCACCGTCGACAACGACTTGTACCGCATTGTCCTCACCAATCGCGGCGCGCAGGTCAAGCAGTGGATTCTGAAGCGATACTTCGATTCATCCGGCAAGCCGCTTGACCTGGTGCAGCAGGAAGCGGCCGCAAGATTCGGTCTGCCGCTATCGCTCTTCACCTACCCCGATTCGCCCGTCTCCATGGCGCAACTGAATCAGCCGTTTTACCAGGTCACCGTTTCCGGCGCGCAGCCCGACGCCAACGGCCTCATCCCGGCCCCTGCCTCCGTCACCTTTAACTACGCTGCCAACGGCCTCGAGGTGGTAAAAACCGTGCGCTTCGATTCCTCCTATGTGGTCACCGTCGAAGCCCAGGTGCGTCTCAATGGCGCCCCGGTCCGAGCCCTCGTCCAGTGGCCCGCCGGCCTCGGCGATATGGAGGAGTTCCGCCAGGCCTCGATGGTTCGCCCTCAGGTGCGCACGCCCTCTTTCTTCGCCTGGTCGATTGATGGCAAGCAGGACACTCTCGCCGCTGCCAAAGTCAGCGGGAATAGCACGCTCGACCAGCCGTATCAGTACGCGGCCATCATGGATCTGTATTTCGCGTCGGCCTTCCTGCCCGACGCGCCCGACCGCGCCGCCGTGGTCACGTTGCACAACTCCATCGACCTGCCGTCGAAACCCTCCGACCCCAACAGCAGGAAGACACCGGATGATGTGCTCGGCCTCGCCGTCGGCGATACCAGTGGCTATACCCGCTTGCGCATCTTCGCAGGACCCAAAGCCACGGATGTGCTCTCGTCGATCCACACCATCGGCGCCGGCGGCAAACCTGACGGCCCGTCGCTGGAGTCGCTGATTCAGTTCGGCTGGCTCACCGTCATCGCCAAGCCCCTCTATATCGTCCTGCGCTTCATGGTGCGCATTGGCATCTCCAACTGGGGCTGGGCCATCATCGTCTTCACCGTCATCTTCAACCTCGCGCTCCTGCCCACGCGTTTCATGATGACCAAGTCCTCGCTCAAGATGATGCGCATCCAGCCCAAGGTCGACGCCATCAAGAACCGCTACAAGAGCCTCAAGATGAACGATCCCAAGCGCCAGGAGATGCAGACCGAACTGATGGGACTCTACAAGGCCGAAGGCGTGAACATGTATGGCGGCTGTTTGCCCATGCTGCTACAGATGCCGCTCTTCTTCGCTTACTTCCGCGTGCTGCAGAACGCCGTCGAACTGCGCCAGGCGCACTGGTTCTGGCTCCCCGATCTTTCCCTGCCCGATCCCACTTACATTCTGCCCGTCTTCGTCATCGTCACCATGTTCCTCACCCAATACATCACGCCATCGCCCGGCATGGATCCCACCCAGCGTCGCATGATGGCTTTCATGACCCCCATCTTTTTCGGCTATATCCTCTTGAACTACCCTTCGGGGCTGGCGCTCTACTGGGGCACGGGCAACCTCATGATGCTGGCCATGCAGATCGGTATCAACCGCTCTCACTGGGGCAAGGAGATGCATGCCATCGCCGCCCGCCGCGCCGCCAAGAAAAGCGGCGCCAGCCCCAAAACCGGACGCAAGTAGGAACCAGTTTCAGGTGTCAGGTGTCAGCCGTGAGTGTTGCTCACGCTCGACATTCACCCGGTTCTCGATCGGTCAATCCTTCACTTGCTCCACGAAATTCACTCTCCATTCACTCGTTCGCTGGTCTGCTGACATCTGAAACCTGAAACCTGTTTTCCAGTCCCTATTCCCTAATCCCTAATCCCTGCTTTATCGTCGAACGTATGGCTACCACCGCCGCGATTCCCATTCCTCGTCCCGCCGCTGAAGCCGAAGAAATCTACCGCCGCTGGATTCAGTTTCTCGATGACGAATTCGTCCGCCACTGCTCGCCCGAGCGCCGCGGCGAGATTGTCCGCGACCAGCTTTACCAGATCTATTTGGGTCGTCCCCACGGCGGCAAGCTCAACCTCACCCTCACCTCTGAGCTTCCCGGCAACGTGGTCAGCCTTTCGCTCGATCCTCAGAACGTCACCATGGATGCTGAGCATTTTGCCGAGGTCGATCGCCAGCGCTTTGCCGAGCGCAAGCCGCTGCTCTGGTTCTGGCAGATGTTTGACCGCTCCCCGCTCGGTCTCAATCACTGGCTCGGCCTGCGCTTTCGCAACATGCTCGGCCGCCACATCTTCAATCACCTCGGCTCAGGTGTCAGAATCTACAGCGGCGTCGACCTCACCTTCGGCTACAACCTCTCCATCGGCGACGGCGTCACAATCCGCCAGCGCGCCCTGCTCAACGATCGCGGCGGCATCACCATTGGCGATCACGCCGTCATCGGTTCCTACTCGCGGATCTTCTCCTTCTGGCACGATCCCCACGACCACAACAAAGTCCGCCTTCAGCCCACGGTCATCGGCGCAGGCGCTCTCATCGCCAGCCACGCCATCGTTCTCGCCGGACAAAACGTCCCGCCTGGATCATCCGTCGGCTTGTTCCCAGCTGACCGCGCCTAGACCAAGTACCCCCTGCTCAGCAGCCGAAGGTGTAGCGCCGGCATCCTTGCCAGGTCGCCTTGTCGACCGCGGGCACACTCGCCCGCACAGGGGCTTTTTCCTCCGACAGACCCGCCATTAATAAAACCTCGCTACTGCCCTGCTCCTACCCCGCCATGCACCACAAACTTTGCAATGTAATCGTGCAGCAGCTGCCGGTGCGCGTCGCGGTAACCGTCATAGTCCTGCGCAATGCCCTGGTCCGCGCCGTTGATCAGGATCCAGCAGTCCAGCATGCCCGCGTCGTACACCGCGAGCAGGTTGCGCAGGCTTTCGTCCAGCTTGTCCGGCGCGATCTTCTTCTCTTTGATGATCGTCACCACCGTGCTCAAAGCGTCGTCCTCTTCCTTGAGCGTGTGCCGGTATTCCTTCTCGTTCGGAAACTGCTTCTTGAACTCATCCCCGCGATAAAGCGCGCGCTGCATCGAGTACGCCAGCCAGGCAAAGCTCCCCTCATTGTTTTTGTCCAGGGCATCGGCGGGATTCAAGTTGATCGTGATGTTCTTTTGGTTCTGGGGATCCACCACCGGTCCCGCCGGCCGGTCGATCTTCGGCGCCATGAGCACTGCCTTCTCCCGCACCGCCCATTGCTGCAATCCCTGCCACGCCAGCCGGGTGTAGGGCTCCGCCACAATCGCGTCGACGTACTTTCCCTTTGCCGCGCCAGGATCGTCGCCATAAAGCAGAATGGCGTCGCCCCAATACCGGTACGCCGTCTCCCGGTTCGGATCGATGGCAATTGCCCGCGCAAACCACTGCCCCGCCGTCGCTGCATCGTGCTGCGTGTAGGCCGCGTCGCCCGCGTACAGCGCCGCCTCATAAAGATGCGGATCAGCCTCTGCCGCAGCCACATACTTTGCCATGGCTGTCTGGTAATCGTCGGCCGCGAATGCCTTCTCCGCCTCGTCCATCAACGGCTTTGCGGGACTGCCCTGCACGAACGTATTCGGCGCGTCAGGATCGCTGTTGGCCATCATCTGCATCACGTTGCTGTTGTCGCCTAAAGCAACCGCCCGCCGCGCTGCATCACGCTCCCGCGTCCGCAGTGCTTTCGCCTGCGCCGGGTCGTTAGTTTGCAGCACCGCAGCATTCAGGCAGGCCGCCAGCCGCGTCTGGTAAGTCACCTCGTTCGGGTAGGACTTGGCCAGATCTTCGTACAACGGCAGGGCCTCCAGGCGTTTGCCCGCCTGGTAAAGTTCATTCGCCCTGGCTGCTTCGTCCCCTTGCGCCTGTCCCGCTGCAACCCGGCCTGCCACCGCAACACACAACAACACGCACGCCATCCACCTCCGCACGGCTTTCCCCTTTCACATGTCCTGAAGCGCTTTCTCCATTAGACTCCTCCACTGCCCCCTTTGTTCCCCATTCACTTCCTTCCCATCCCTCGTTTCACTTCTTCACTCATCCATGGTTCACTTTTCCGACCCCTGATCCCTGACCCCTGAAACCTGGTGGCTTTTCACCAATCACTGACCTTTGATCACTGCCTTCTGGTACACTCGCTCCACAACTCTCCGCCATGCTTTTCAAGGCCCTTAGCGCGGCTGTCTACGGGATCGATGCCAACCTCATCGACGTCGAAGTCGACTATAGCGGGGTGGTTTCAAACGAAGACCACTTCCACACCGTCGGTTTACCCGACGCCGCCGTCCGAGAGAGCCGCGATCGCGTGCGCGCCGCGATCAAGAACTCCGGCTACACCATTCCGCCCACCTTCATCACCATCAATCTCGCCCCTGCCGATCTCAAAAAAGAAGGTTCCGGCTTCGATCTCCCCATCGCGGTCGGCATCCTCGGCGCCTATGGCGCGTTGCGCACCAACGACCTCAGCCGTTTTCTGCTCGTCGGCGAACTCGGCCTCGACGGCAGCGTGCGTCCCATCCCCGGCATGTTGCCGGTCGCCGTCCTGGCGCGCGAAAAAGGAATCCCCAACCTCATCCTGCCCGCCACCAACGCCGCTGAGGCCGCAGTTGTTGAAGGCGTCAACGTCTATCCCGTCTCCTCGCTGCTCGACGTTCTAGAACTCCTCAACTCCGCTGTCGTCGGCGTCATTCAACGCGAACCGTTTCGAATCGCCACCGCCGACCTGCTCGGCAAACTCGAGCAATTCACCATCGACTTCTGCGATGTGCGCGGCCAGCAAACCGCCAAGCGCGCCCTTGAAGTGGCCGCGGCCGGCAGCCACAACATCCTCATGATCGGCCCGCCGGGCTCAGGCAAAACCATGCTTGCCAAGCGCCTGCCCTCCATCCTCGCCCCGCTCACCTTTGAAGAAGCCCTCGAAACCACCAAGATCCACTCCGTCGCCGGCGTGCTCGAAGCCGGCGCGGGCCTGGTCACGCAGCGCCCATTTCGCTCGCCTCATCACACCATCTCCGACGCCGGGCTCATCGGTGGCGGCATGGTGCCTCGTCCCGGCGAAGTTTCGCTCGCCCACAACGGCCTGCTTTTTCTCGATGAGCTGCCCGAGTTTCCCCGCAACGTCCTCGAAGTCATGCGGCAGCCCCTTGAAGATCACACCGTCACCATCGCGCGCGCGTCCATGTCGCTCAGTTTTCCCGCGCGCTTCATGCTCGCCGCGGCCATGAATCCCTGCCCCTGCGGCTACTTCAACGACAAATCGCGCGAGTGCATGTGCACGCCGCCCATGATTCAGCGCTACGTGGCCAAAATCTCCGGCCCCCTCCTCGATCGCATCGATATCCATATCGAGGTGCCGGCCGTTCAATACAAGGAACTCCGCGGAGGCGCTGCAGCCGAAGGCTCTGCTCAGATCCGCGCGCGCGTCATGGCCGCTCGGGCCCGTCAACGCGAGCGCTTCTCCAAGGCCAAAGAAAAGATCTACGCCAACGCGCAGATGACTACGCGCCAGATTCGCACCTACTGCGAGCTGAGCCCCGACGCCGAGCGCCTGCTCGAGCGCGCCATGCAGCAGCAGGGCCTCACCGCGCGCGCTCACGACCGCATTCTGAAGGTGGCACGGACGATCGCGGACCTGGAAGGCGCGGAGCGCCTCACCGTCGCCCACCTCGCCGAGGCCATTCAATACCGGACGCTGGATCGCAGTTATTGGAGTTAGAACTTACCCGACCTCGATCCCTGGCACCTGACATCTGAAACCCCAGCGATTCTACCCGTTACTTTCGATTCTTAATACCCTCTAATGTTCGGCCGATATCTTCATTGCATGTGGCAGAAACCCTCATGCATTCCATCCGCGAGCTTCAAGCGCGTCATGAACGAAATCCTTCTCAAGCCCGGTCTTGATACTGTCCTGGTCGTCGTCCCCTTCGTATGCCTGCTTTTGGTCGGCCAATTTCGCCTCGACGGGATCATCGCCGCCCCAACGCTCAAAAGGAAGGCCAAGGTGCCGGCATTAAACTTTGACCGCGATGGCCGGCCGCTTATGACTGACCCCGATGGCCGGCCCTGGGACGCTCCTGATCGGCCTAGGTGACAGCGGAGGTTCGCTTTCGGTGGGCACGGGCCTCAGCTATTCCCCATTCGACACTTGGAACCGATTCTTTCCCGCTTAGTGAGGGCAGTTGAACTACTTTATATTTCAATCGTTTATGGGGAACGGGGTTGAACCATTCTCGGTGCGTGCGGACCCCCGCTAAAAAACCCACAGCCTGTCTTATGGTGCCCCGAAATAACTATTGACCCCAGCCGGGGTTGGTTATAGTCTCAATCTAGCCATCCATAGAGGGCAGGTTGCGTATTGCGGCCGAGTGTGCCCATCTGCCATTTCCCGCATCATATTTGAGCGTAGGCTCCGTTGATGCCTTGGGTGCGTTTCTGCGGCACTGGCAATGGCGATGCAAAGCGCTTGGATGCGTACCGCGCAAGCTGCATTTCCGGCTATGGCTTGGCGTCTATTTCCTATTCGCACGACGACCCTCGAAGATTTCCGAGTCACCGGGCTTCCAGCGCGCGTCTAAGAAGTGGAAGCAGTAATTTGGGGCAACCCTCTGCTTGTATTGGTTCCCCTTGAGCGTCGCTGGCAGGGTTCAAAGACTAGGCTGGCGCAGGCAATTGAAATAGAAGGAGATAAGCAAATGCGTTCCGATCTCGTTTTTCGGGCACTTTCGCAAGTGTCCAATCGCTACCAGCTCTGTCAACTGGCAAGCAAAGCAACTCGTAAACTCCACAAGCCGAATACACGACTGCAAGACACTACCAACGAAGTTTTGTGCCGCTTTGAATCAACCAAGCCTGAAGCCGATACGCCCGACGAGGCGGCCACGGCCCAACCGGTGGAAAGGCGCCGTGCCGCCTAACGGCGTCCTCTCCCCCATGCACCGTTCGATCAGCAAGCGAATTCAGGGTAGCTTCTCCCATTGAGGTCACTTCATTCCTGGCGCCCGCTGCTCCAACTGAGCTTGGAGAATGTTGTTTAGCTTCCATTGCGCCGGCTGCGTTTCTTTGAAATCCCCTCGAACGATCTCCTCTGGAGCCCACAGCTCCGCATTCCCTCACAAAACACCCCGCCTTCGTGCAGGTGAACATGACCATTGCAGAACTCAAAGAAAAAAACATCACTGAACTGAGCCGCATCGCGCGCACTCTCGAAATTCCAGGAACTAGCGGCTTGCGCAAGCAGGATCTCATCTTTAAGATCCTCCAGGCGCAAAGCGAGAAGGAAGGCCACATCTTCGCTGAAGGTGTCCTCGAAATCCTTCCAGATGGTTATGGCTTCCTGCGCTCGCCCGATTACAACTATCTGCCCGGACCCGACGACATCTACGTGTCTCCGTCCCAAATTCGCAAGTTCGACCTCAAGACCGGCGACTCCATCAGCGGCAACGTGCGTCCTCCGCACGAGGGCGAGAAATACTTCGCGCTGGTCAAGATTGAGGCTATCAACTTCGAGTCGCCCGAGGAAACCCGCAACAAGATCCTCTTCGACAACCTCACGCCGCTCTATCCCCAGGAGCGCGTCAAGATGGAAACCGTGCGCGAAGGCATCAGCGGCCGCGTCATGGATCTGCTTACCCCTGTCGGCAAGGGCCAGCGCGGGCTCATCGTCGCTCCGCCTCGCACCGGCAAAACCATGCTGCTGCAGTCCATCGCCAACTCCATAACCTCCAACCACCCCGAAGTCGTCCTCATCGTGCTGCTCATCGACGAGCGCCCCGAAGAAGTCACCGACATGCAGCGCTCCGTCAAGGGCGAAGTCATCAGCTCCACCTTCGACGAGCCCGCCGCCCGTCACGTGCAGGTGGCCGAAATGGTCATCGAGAAGGCCAAGCGTCTCGTCGAGCACAAGCGCGATGTCGTCATCCTCCTCGACTCCATCACGCGCCTCGCCCGCGCCTACAACACCATCGTTCCGCCCTCCGGCAAGGTCCTCTCCGGCGGCGTCGACTCCAACGCCCTGCAGCGGCCCAAGCGCTTTTTCGGCGCCGCCCGCAACATTGAAGAAGGCGGCTCGCTCACCATCATCGCCACCGCCCTCGTCGACACTGGCTCACGCATGGACGAAGTGATCTTCGAAGAGTTCAAGGGCACCGGCAACATGGAAATCATTCTCGACCGCAAGCTCGTCGACAAGCGCGTCTTCCCCGCCATCGACATTCAGCGTTCCGGCACCCGCAAGGAAGAGCTGCTCATTCCCAAGGAAGATCTGCAGCGCGTCTTCATCCTGCGCCGCGTGCTCAACCCGCTCTCGCCCGTCGAAGCCATGGAATTGCTTATCAGCCGCCTCGAGAAGGTCCGCAACAACGCCGAATTCCTCACCAATATGAACCAGCTTTGATTGGTGCTTGGTATAGCGCCCGCATCCTTTCCGGCTGTAGTGCGGGCATCCCTGCCCGCACATGCCGCAGCCTCGCTAACCCCGCCGACTCCGCTAGCCCCGCTGCCACCCCTCCCGTGCTACGCTGGCATTTCGCCCTCAGGAGCACGACCTTTCATGAATTCCGGCCAGCCTTCTCATTTCAATCTTGCCGCCGCGGCCCACCAATCGATGATCGAGCACGGTTTTCAGCCCGATTTTCCCGCCGGAACCGATAAGGAACTCGCCGCCATCCAATCCCAACCCGCCATTCCTCCCGTCAATGGCCTAACCGACCTGCGCAACCTGCCCTGGTCCTCCATCGACAACGACACCTCGAAGGATCTCGACCAGATCGAATGGGTTGAGCAGCTGCCCGACGGCCGCATCCGCGTCCTCGTTGGTGTGGCCGACGTCGACGCGCGCGTGCACAAAGGCACTCTCATCGACAGCCACGCGCAAAGCCAGACCACCTCCGTTTATGCCGGTGTCGTCATTTTCCCCATGCTGCCCACTGCGCTCTCTGAGGGCATCACGTCACTGAATGAAAACCAGGACCGCGTCGCCATGGTTACCGAGTTCGCTGTCGACGCCAGCGGGACCACCTCCGATGAAAAGGCCTATCGCGCCCTGGTACACAACCGCGCGCAACTGGCATATCCCAGCGTAGGAACGTGGCTCGAGGGCAAAGCCGCGGCCCCGCCCAAGGTCGCCGCCAGCGCCGACCTGGCCGCGCAACTCAAGTTACAAGACACGGCGGCGCAGCGCATGGGGACCAACCGTTTCCAGCACGGCGCCCTCCATCTTGAGACCATCGAAACGCGCCCGGTCATAATTACTGATCAGATCGTAGGCATCGCGCCCATCCAGAAGAACCGCGCCACGTCGCTCATTGAAGAGTTCATGATCGCCGCCAATGGCGTGATTGCGCGCACCTTCGAAAAAGCGGGCGTCGCCTCTATTCGCCGCATCGTGCGCACGCCCAAGCGTTGGGATCGCATCGTCGAGCTGGCCAAAGAAAGAAAAGGAGTCACTCTTCCCAAAGAGCCCGACTCCAAGGCGCTCAACGATTTCCTCCTCGATCAGCAGCAGAAAGATCCCGATCATTTTCCCAATATCTCACTTACCGTCATCAAGCTTCTGGGGCCCGGCGAATATGTGCTGGTCAAACCCAATGAGCCCGCGCCCGGCCATTTCGGCCTAGCCGTCCAGGACTACACCCACTCCACGGCGCCCAACCGCCGCTTCCCCGATGTGGTAACGCAGCGGCTGCTTAAGGCGCTATTTGCCCGCGCCTCTGCGCCTTACGCCGACGACCAGCTCCATGCCATCGCTGCGCGCTGCACGCAAATGGAAGATGCCGCGCGCAAGGTCGAGCGCGAGATGGAAAAGCGCATCGCGGCCGTCGCCTTGCACCCCCATATCGGCCAGACCTACCAGGCCATCGTCACCGGCGTAAATCAGAATGGAACCTTCGTCCGCACCCTCGATCCGCACGTCGACGGCATGCTGGTCCGGGGCGGCAAAGGCCTCGACGTCGGCGACAGGGTCACGGTCAAGCTAGTGGCTACCGATCCGGTTCGCGGATACATTGATTTCGCGACATAACGCACCATTTATCAGAAATTTACGTTCTTGCTGCTCGCGCGTCTGGCCCTGTAACTGCTCGGGAACCAACCGTCCGGTAAATACAATTCTCTGTGTCCGCCGACCATACAAATGCGTCTAACTCGAAGAAACAGCCGGGTCCCGATGAAGTCTGATTCCGGGGGGCAATTTGCCAAAAGGCCCCGGCAGCGCAATGGCCAGCCAATCGATTTGAGCCTGCTGCAGGTTGCGCCAGCCAGCCCGAGTTCCCCTAAGGGTGAATGAATGAGTTTGAAATCCTGGCTCGCCTCTGGAGCCGTGCTCTTCTGGATGGCCATGCTTGCGCTTGCACCATCGATCCGCTCACAGGAAACAAATGGGGCTGCGCCGCTTGCTTTAAGCCCGCTGCCCGATGCACCGCAATCGCAAAGCAGCCCTCCACAGTCCCAATCGCCAAGCCAGACCCAGCCGCAAGCACCAGGCCAGGACCAGCCCGGCGCCAACAAAACCGCAAACGCGCCTGACGGCAACACCTCGGATAAGCACAAGCCGCCCCCGCAGCCGAAACGCATCCTTGGCGTCATGCCCAACTACCGCGCGGTCAGCGCGGGCGAAATTCCTCCTCCGCCGACACCGCGCGAGGCTTTCACGATCGCCACCAGGAATAGCTTCGATTACTCCGCCTTTGTGTTTGTGGGCATCACTTCCTTGCTGGCCGAGGGCTCAAACGCCCATTCGCAACTCGGCAAAGGAGTCGGCGGCTACTGGGCCTACTACTGGCGTGGCTATCTCGACAAAACCGACGGCAACTATTGGGTCGACTGGGCATGGCCCACCGTCTTTCATCAGGACGAGCGCTACTACGCCATGGGCGAGGGGGGCATCTGGAAGCGCGGAATCTACGCGGCTTCCCGCGAACTCATCACCCCGAATTATCATGGAAAAAACAGCTTCAACGCTTCTGAAATCCTGGGCCGCGGCGTCTCGCAGGCCATCTCGCTCTCTTACTATCCCAGCCAGACGCAGACCCCTGGGGGCTTCGGGCAAAAGTACGCGTACGCCGTTGGGCGCGACGCGCTCACCAATGTCTTTCGCGAGTTCTGGCCCGACATTAACGAGCACGTGATCCAACGTCACCGTCATCATTGATTCACAGCCGTGGCTTCATACTTTGATCTGAGGAAAGAATGCATTTTCGTTTGGGCTCGGCTTTGGTCGCTTTCGCTGCGGGCTCCGTCCTTGCGGCCTGTTCGCTTTCGTCCAATGCGCAGCAAGCTGCGTCCGGCGCGGGCACATCTTCGCCTGCGGCCGTCACGCCTGGCGCCGCCTTACCGGAGCCCGTTCCCGAGGCTCCAGTGCCGCACATTCAGTTGGCTACCTCCGTGGCTCCACAGTCGACGCAAGCCCAAAGCACACAGCCCGTCTCCAACGCCGTCCCGGCTCAAACTGGCACAGGGCAAAATCAGAACCCGCCGCAGCAGGCCCCTGCCACGAGCCCTCCCGCCACGGGAACCGCGGGCAGCGCGACGAGCGGTGAAACGCAAAACAGCTCCAGCTCACAGAATTCCGCGCAGCAGCCAACCACGCAGGAAACCAAACACCGGAAAGCCGAAGAACAGATGAAGGAAGAGGAGCATCAGCGCATGGCGGGAATTGTTCCCGCTTTCAACGTCAGCTACCACAGCGACGCTGTCTCTCTCACTCCTGCGGAGAAATTCCGGCTCGAATTCCACTCCGCCATCGACCCGTACACCTTCGGCATCTCCATGATCGTCGCAGGCCTCGGCGAAGCGGAAGACTCAAACAACGGCCTCGGCTGGGGTCCCAGCGGGTACGCAAAACGCGCCGCCGCGGCCTACGGCGACAACGTGATCGGCAATACTCTCGGCAATGCTGTCTTGCCTTCCATCCTCCACCAGGATCCCCGCTACTTTCGTCTGGGCCATGGCTCCATCCACCATCGCTTCTTCTATGCCGTTGCCACATCTTTCATCTGCAAGCATGACAATACCGGCAAATGGGAGCCCAACTACTCCAATGTGGCGGGGAATATCCTCGCCGGCGAAATCTCTACTCTCTACTATCCCAACAGCAAGAGCGACGCCGTCCAGGCAATCGAAACCGGAATGACCGTCACCTTCGAGGGCACCTTTGGCGCAACCCTCCAGGAGTTCTGGCCCGACATTTCGCGAAAGCTCCTTCACAAAGATCCAACACATGGCCTCGATGCGCAGGCCCAAGCGGCCGACATTGCTGCAAAGCAGAAAATGCAGCAGGACCCCAACCAGAAGCCCTAAATGCAAAACCGAATGTAGCCGGCCAACAGCTTGGCCATAAATCGATACTGGTGAGATAAGAATCTGACTGAGTGAATATGAAACCTGGTCCCCGTCTTCCCCGAGAGATTCTACCCGCGCTCTTAAGATCTTGCTCGCGGAAACTGCATTCCGGGCGCCACTTCTCCTTGACCCTGTCTGCTGCCGTGCTGATCGCCGGCTTCAATGCCCGCGCCGTCCTGCCGGCTCAGCAGGCCCAAGTTGACGATTCGCGCTCTGCAGTTCTCGTAGCCTCGACGACGGCCTCGCCTCCCGCGGCCGATTCGCTCATGCAGACCTCCGGCTCCGCGGCACAAGCCTCGGCCGCCAATGCGCCTGCACCGCAGGACCAGCCGGCGGAAAGTGCGCAGGAAGATGTGAACGGCCTGCAAACCAAGCGCATCCTCGGCATCATCCCCAACTTTCGCGCCGTCAGCGCTAATGAACATTTACCGCCGGAGACTGTTAAAGAGAAGTTCATCGACGCCACCGAGGATTCGTTCGATTATTCCTCAATCTTCTTCCCGGCAGTCATCGCCGGCTACAACATGTATGAACACACGACTCCCCAGTTCCATGAGGGTGCGGCCGGCTACGGCCGCTACTTCTGGCATTCAGCCGTCGACCAGACCAGCGAGAATTTCATGGTCGAATTCATTTTCCCCACCGTCACCCGCGAGGACTCGCGCTATTACACGCTCGGTCATGGCGGATTCATCAAGCGCACCTGCTACGCTCTCAGCCGCGCCGTGATCACTCGCACAAACTCGGGAGGCGAAACCTTCAACGTAAGTGAGATCTTCGGCGCTGGTGCTGCCGCAGGCGTCTCGAATCTCTATTACCCTTCTGCCTCGCGGTCCGCTGGAAACACCGCGGCGGAATGGGCCGAGGACGTCGGGATTGACGCAGGCACTTTCTGGTTCAGGGAATTCTGGCCCGACATCAACCGCCACATTTTTCACAACAGGTACCTCAACGCCCCTCCGCAAAAGTAACGCTTCGGCGCAACCACTGCTGCCGTCGCCTTTCTCCTGCAACCGCACCTTCATCGGGTTGCGGTATCATTCCTGCATCGCGAAAACCGGGCCGCAATCCGTGCCCAATCTTGCGCCCGGACGCAGAAGGATGGAAGCAATCCATGGACCCTCTCGTCGTTTTCCTTCTCATCGTTGCCGGCATCGTGGGCCTGTTTCTTCTCATCACAGTGCTCAAAACCATGTACACCGTGCGTACCTACACCGCTGGCGTGGTCGAGCGCTTTGGCAAATTCAACCGCGTTGCCAAACCTGGCCTGCAGTTCCTCGTTCCTTATTGCGAAACCGTTCGCTTCGTCGATCTCCAGGTGCGCCAGGCCGTCGTTAACGTCGAAACCAAGACCAAGGACAACGTCTTTGTCACTATCCCCGTCTCGGTGCAGTACCAGGTCGTCGAATCCAAGGTCTTCGATGCCTATTACCGGCTGAGCAACCCGCAGAGCCAGATCGAAAGCTACGTCTTCAACTCCATCCTCGGCCACGTGCCCACGCTCACTCTCGACGAGGCCTTCGAGCAGCAGCAGCAGATCTCGGCCGCCGTCAAGAAGGATCTCGACGACGTGATGGACACCTTCGGCTACAACATCCTGCGCGCCCTCGTCACTGACATCGTTCCCGACGCCAAGGTCAAGGCCGCCATGAACGACATCAACGCCGCGCAACGCGAGCAGATCGCTGCCCAGGCACGCGGCGAAGCCGACAAGATTCTCAAGGTCAAGCAGGCCGAAGCCGAAGCCGAGTCAAAGGCCCTGCAGGGCGATGGCGTCGCCCGCCAGCGCCAGGCCATCATCAAGGGTCTGCAGGCATCGGTCGAGCAGTTCAAATCCGCCGTCGAAGGCTCGACCGCTCAGGACGTGATGGCTATGGTCCTCATGACGCAATACTTCGACACCGTGCGCGAAGTGGGCGTCACCGGCAAATCGAGCACCATTCTGCTGCCCAGCTCGCCCGGTACGGTCAACGACCTGATGGTCCAAATCATGGCCGCCTTCCAAGCGGCGAAATCTTCCGCGTAATAAGCGCGCTGGCTAAAGGCCAAAGCTGTTTGAGCTGTCATTCTGAGCTCCGGTCGTCCGCCCAGGCAGACGACCGGAGCCGAAGGACCTGCAGTTCGTTTCTCAATTCCAACTCAGCACGACCGGGGGTACCCGATCTTAAACGCGCTTTCTGCGTTTAGGGTGGCATGGCACAAACCCGCGCTCATGGCTTCTTCGCTGACTTGCTGGCTCGCCGGCTCGCTGAATTGCTGCCTTTCTTGTTTTTCTCCGCCCGCAGCTTCCACGCCGTGTGCAGTGCGCCCCGCAGAGAATCCTCATCCGCCACCGCCAGCCGGATATGCGTCATGCCCATCCGGCCCCACCCTCCGTGAATCGGCAGAAACAGATCGGGCCGTTCCGCCAGAAACTCCGCCTGGATCTCCGGCGTCAGCGTCAGGTTGCCGTAGCCCTCCTTCACCGACGCCAGCGTGGCAAAGATCCGCCCGCCCACGCGAAAATCCGCCGCGCCCATGTGTGAGCCTTCCTCGGCGCCTTCAAAGCTCAGCGCAATGCGCTGAAAATCCTTCGCCGTCATCGGCTCTCCGACCCCTGACCCCTGACTCCTGATCCCTGTTCTTCAAACTCTTCATTCAGCCACTTCGAGAACGCCGCAAACTCCTCGTCGCGCCCCAGAAATTCCCTCACCATCTCGCGCCCGGGCTTCGACCCTCCCTGCTCCAGCACCGATTTCCGGTAGCGCGCGCCCGCCTCGCAGCCCAGCAGATCCTCCGCATCGAACTGCCCGAAGAAATCCAGCGCAATCACCTTGTCGAACATGTAGGTGTAGTAATTCGACGAGTAGCCCGTCAAATGCCCGAAACTCGCATACATCTTGTTGCCATCGAGCCACGTCCACGGCTGGAAGCGGCGATACAAGTCGCGCGTGATGGTGTCGGGATCAATGCCCGCCGGGTCCTCATCGTGCAGATTGAGCGCCAGCGTGGTGTAGTAAATCTGCGTCCTCACCCAGTCCGCACGGCCAAACGCCCCCGCCCGCTTCATGCTGCGAATCAGCTCCGCCGGCAGAACTTCGCCCGTCTCATAATGCCGCGCAAAAGCCTGCAGCAGTTTCTCGTCGCGGAAGAACTCCTCCAGCATCTGCGATGGTACCTCGATGAAGTCCCCCTCCGTGGCAAAGCCCGACAATCCTACCCATTCCGTTTGCCCGCCCAGAATGGCATGCATCAAATGCCCGAACTCGTGAAAGAACGTCACCACGTCGGAGTACTGCAGCAGGCCGGGATCGCCGGCCTCTCCGCCGGGAAAATTGCAGATCAGCGCCGCTTCGGGCAGCACCCTGCCGCGCACGCCAGTCACCACCGGCGCCGCCGAAAACCATTTATCCTTGCCCTCGCGTGGGTGCATGTCCAGATAGAACCGCCCCACAAGACGCCCGCCGTCGAATACTTCGAATACCGACACCGCCGCGTCCCACGCCTGCGCTTGCGACGGCCGGAATTCCACCGCGAACAGCTTCGCCGCCGTCTGCAGCACGCCGGCCTCCACGCGCTGGTACGGAAAATACGGCCGCACCGATTGCGAATCGAAACTGAAGCGCGCGCGCCGGAACTGCTCGTACCAGTAGCCGCGGCTGGTAATGTCGATCTCCTCGAGCCCCGGCTGCCGTTCCTGCGCGAATTCCAGCACCAGCTTGTGCTCGAGCCGCGCGCCGTCGCGGCTCGCTTCATCCAGCTTTTTCAGGAACTCCCTCACGTTCGCCGCCGACTTCATCATCTGGTCGGCCGTCGCCAGGTCGGCCCAGCTGCGAAAGCCCAGCACCGTCGCAATCTCTTGCCGCGTTGTTAAAAGATTGAGCAGGATCTGCCGGTTCGCTGGATACGCCCGCGTGTTGTACGCCAGAAACATCCTCCCGCGTAGGGCCGCGCTCGCCGCAAACGTCATCACCGGCATCATGTCCGGTGGATCGGTGGTCAACGTCACCCGCCCCGCGCCGTCGTCGCCCTTTTGTGCCGGGTGCCGCGCGATGTAATCAGCCGGCAATCCCTCCAACTCCGCAACGGTCGTCTCAATCGTCTTCGCGCCTTCCTGAATGTTGCGGCTGAACTCAAGTGAGAATCGCGTAGCCCTGTCGTGCAGCGCGTGCAATTGGTCGCGTGTGGCCTGGTCCTTGTCCACGCCGGCCAGCCGGTAGCTCAACAGCGTCCGCTCTACATAGTGCTTCGTCGCAGAACTCGCGCCATTCAGCTTCATGGCCACCAGCGCGTCGTAGACTTCGCGATTGAGGCTCAGCGCGCTGCCGGCCATGGCCACGCGTTGCGACTCCTGCTGCGCCCGGTCGCGCACCGCCTTGTCCGCCGCCACTGAATTCAGAATTCCCGCCTGCGCGCCGGCCAGGTTCAGTTGCTCGATCGCCGCATCGTACAGCCGCAGCGAATTCTCCGGCGTGCGCTCGCCGGTCACCGCCAGCAGATCGGCCAATGCCTTCTCATGCGCAGCCAGCCGTGCGCCCACCCAGGCCGTCAGCGCTTCCGCCGACGTAGCCGCGCCCGCTTCCCACGCATGATTGGTCTGCATTGTTGCAGTGGGGAGTGTGTCTGTGCTCATCAGGGGAAAATCCTCCAAACTCGTGGAACTGGCTGCATAAATCCGGCTTTGAAAGGGCACGGCTTTGAGCCGCGCCGTAAGAGCTTGAAAAACATTGGGCTTCAGTCCCTGAGAAATGCCTTCTCGGTTGCCAAGAGCCTTTATGCAATCAGTTCTAGAGTAACAAGCCGCTCCCGTTGAGCCGCGTCCGGACACTGAACACTCTCGGGCTGTCTCAAGAGGACAATGCCGCGAAAGGCCCAAGAGGCAGGCACAACGGGCTTGTATTAGGCCACGACCTTACGCACCGCTGAAGAACTCAACCAAACCAGGCCTTGTAGCAAGGGCACGGCTTCAGCCCGGACGAAAAGCATCTGCAAAAACACTCAGCGCTTTAGCCGCTGCGCATCGTCTGATCTCCACAAGCGTCCCATTCATCTCGCCTTCCGTTCCGCATACTCGTCGAGCCGCTTCTTGTACAGCAACAGAACGCTGGGCCCAAACGACAGCAGCATCACCGCAATCCCAGTCACAATCCCGAAACTCGTCACCGCCGGCGCGGAGCAATCGTTTCTGCGCCGCACGATGATGTGGCACGGCACCGCAATCAGCAACTCCAGCACGCTGCCCTTCAACAACCATGAAACGGCGTGCGTCACCACCTGCGTTAAATTCCTCGCGTACAGATAGAAGATGATTCCCCACAGCAGCCACAGTCCCACGCAAAAACCGAGAAACTTCACCACGGTGTCGGAATAACCGTTCCCGAAGTTGTCGCCCCTCGCGGCACTGTCGATGGACCAGATGGCAAGTAAGGCCAGCAGCGCGAAGAGTGTGGCCGCGACGGCGCTCGTCAAAGCAACGTGGGCCCGGGGCCGCAACTTCTTGAAGGAGGTGTCGACCGACAGGAACAGAAGAATCGCCTGGCCCGGGAGAAGAATCGCGATGGGTATCCAGACAAACCAATCCGCCTGGTAAAACCCCACCAGGCCTTTCAGGAAGTTGCCGGTGTAGGGCCAGCCGCCCGCCGCCAAAGGACCAAACACAAGCGGGAAAAGAATGACAAGGACAACCGCTGCGTAAAACACGCTGATGACAACGCCCCATTTGCGCATGGCCCGCGTCCTTTCTTGCTTCGCACCAAATCATACGCCCGCAAGAACCGCCGGGTGCCCCGCCCTCGCGATCTGCCGCGTCGGATTGTCGTTAGGGCGGGAAACCTTCGAGTTCCGATCGCCCGTCAACTCCCGAACTCGCCATCGTCGCGCCCGCGACGCCAACTCGCCAAATCGCAACCCTGCAGTCCCTTAATTCCGTAGTCCCATCTTCTATATCCCTATTTGCTACTCCCTGCTCCCTGTATCTCCGGCATCTTCAAAAACTCCTCCGGCTTCAGCGCGCGCGGCGTGAACCGCGCCTCAAACACCGCGCCTTTGAAATAATACTGCAGATTAATTCGTGTTCCCATCGACGAGTGGCCCGGTCCCTGCGGCGTCAAGTGCATCTCGCCTTCGCCCTGCATTTCATCACCCACATAATTGCGCAGCATCTTCCCGTCATACACCGCCGTCACCCGATACCACCGGCCCAACGGGTGCAGATCGTTGCAGTTCAGCAGCGTGCGCGTTGAGCTACCCGAAGCGGCAAAGCTGTCGAGGCACCACTGTCCGTTGACAATGCGAATCTCAAACAGCATGCGATTCCCCGTGTCTTTGCCCGTCGCCGGATCCGTCTCCGCCAAGTGAAAGAAACGCTGCGCCTGCGCTCCATCGGCGTCGGGCTTGAAGATCACCTCCCAGGTGTACTCGCTCGCACCGGCCAGTGGGTGTACATCCACAAACAGCGCGTCGTCCACGCCGTTGAACGCGATGGCCTTGCCGTAGGGCGAATCGACCACGTGCGGATGCCCGAGCACATGCGTGGCATGACCGCCAATTGAATCGATATTGTCAAACCTCCAGATGACCGACGGCGAATCCGCCGGCGTTTGCGCAAATCCTCCGGCCGCCAACAAGAATGCGACGAACCCCACCTGCGCCCTCATAAGTCCCCGCCGAAAAAATCTCTCCACACCCGCTCCCGTCTGCGCTGGCTCTTGATTGCTCCCCTGTTTCCGCAGTCGCTTGGTCTCTCGGCCCCCGTTTTCTCGCTCACTTGCCCCTCTCTCCCTTGTTCCCTGTCTTTCTAATCCCTGTTCCCTAATCCCTGCCTTCCCACTCCCGGCGGATAGCTATCGAACCTCCGATCGACCGATCTGCCGAGCAAAAATTTGTCGGCAAACGCCAGCAGCGCATCCCAGTCGCCCTGCACCATGCCGTGCGGCCGGCTGGCCCAGCTCACTCCCAGCTTGTCGGTGGCGTGGAAGAACGCATACGCGGGCCGCGCCGCCACAATCGATTGATACACGCCGTTCTGGTTGACGTTCTGGTCGTGATCGCCTTCCAGGCAGATGAGCGGCCGCGGCGCCACCAGCGCCATGAACCAATGCTCGTCGAACGGCAGCTTGTCCGGCTGCCCCCAGAACTGATGCAGGTGCGGCGAAAACCAGTTGGGATACTTGCGCACCATCTCCGTCAGCCCCTCCTTGCCGCCGCGGTCGGGCACCGAGCCGCTGTAGCGATACGCCGGCGATCCTCCGCCCGAGCTCGCTACTGGCGCCACCATCGCCCATCGGTCGTCAAACGCGCCCGCGATCAGCGCTGCCTTGCCCGTGCGCGAAACGCCGGTGATGATCAGCTTGGTCTTGTCGATCGACGGATCGGTTTCGAGATAGTCGACAATGCGCGACGCGCCCCATGCCCAGGCGCGCAGCAAGCCCCAGTCGAAATTGGGGTAGGCCGGGAAGAATCGCGTCGTCCGGTAGGCCCAGCTTCCGTCGGGCAACCGCAGCGTGGTGTCTTCGCCGCAGTCGTTGTTGTTAAAGATCACATAGGCAAATCCGTGCGCCAGCGCCGGATTGCTCTCTGCAATCTGCTCCGCTGTCCGCGGTCCAAACGCACGAGGCGCCCCGTTGCCGCCCGCTGCTGCGTTCGGCCGTCCTGCGCCGCCCCCCGCCGGTGGCCCGCCACCCATCTGCCCGCGTCGTTCCTGATCCGTCATCGGCCCAACCACCAGCAAGGCGTCCTCGTTGCGTCCCTGGTTCGCGCCCTGCGGCAATCGCGGCAGCGCCGTGGCTCCCGGCGGCGTGCCCGAAGGCGAAACCAGCGCCGGAAACGGGCCGCCCTGCGCCGGCGTAAAAATGCCGATGTCCAGGCTCAGGCCCTCCTTGGGTCCGAAAGTCAGATGCACCAGCCGATACTTCACCTTGCCGTCCATCAGCATTTGCGAGCTGACTTCGTTGCCCTTCACGTTTCCTGGAGCCGGCGGCGCCAGCCCCACCGCGTAATACTCCAGCACCCGCTTCATCTCCGCACGGCGCTCCTGCCACTGCTTCAGCGTCTTCACTTTCTGCCCGTTGTTGAGCACCATTGCGTCGGGCATTTCCGGCCGGTTCGGCAGCTGATCCACACCCGGCATGTCAGGCATCGACGTTTTAATTGGAGGAACAGGAATCTCCTTGGGATCGGGCCGGTCAGGAATGCCGCTGCCCGCCGTTTGCCCGCCCCCCACGCACGCCAGCACTCCCGCCGCCAGCAGAGCAACTCCATGACGCATCGTCCTCATCGCAGCATTTCCTCCCTCGCGCTCCCCCCGGCTTTCTTGCTCCTCGCTTCCTCGCTCCCTTGCTCACTTGAGGTCATACGCCTTCTCCGGCTCCGGGACCGCTTCCGGCACCTTCGGCATCTTCGCCGGGTCGATCTTCGCTGCTCCCTCCAACCCTACGCCCGTCACGTTGACGATGCTCAGCAGTGGGCCCTCGAATCCCGTCACCTTCACATCGCGAATCACTACTTTACTCATATTCGCGAGGGTGATTCCCGTCTTGCACGTGCCCGTCACATTCGTCAGCGAAAAACCGATCAGCGGCTTGCGCGGATGGATCTCCGTGGCCTGCACCAGCGCCGGCACATCCGTCACGCGGATATTCGAGAAGTGGAAGTTGCGAAACTCCGGAATCCCCGCGTCGCCCGGCACAGGAAACTCATCCTGCTTACCACTGTTCAGGTTGTTGAGCCGCAAAAATCCCTGGTGCATCCCCGAAACATCCATGTCGTCGACCGTAACATTCTCAACAAACGCGCCCCGCCCCGGCCGGCTCTTGATGTAGACCGCATGACTGCGCGCGCCCACGCACTTGCAATGCTCGATCACCACGTTGCGAATGCCCGCCGACGTCTCGCTGCCGATTCCGATGCAGGCAAACACCCGGTCGCTGAACGTGCAGTTGGCAATGCGCACATCATCGGTGGGCCGATGGATCGTGTTCCCCTCCTCGCCGCGGCCCGACTTGAGCGAGATGCAGTCGTCGCTGGTCTCAAAGTTGCATCCGTCAATTACTACGTGCCGGCACGAATCCACATCGATCCCGTCGGCGCCGCTTTTCACCTCCACATTCTTAAACGTCACGTTCTCGCAGTACGTGGGATGGATCGACCACATGCCTGCCTGTCTCGTCGAGCAGTTCTCCACGTTCACGTGGCGGCAGTTCGTAAACTCCAGCAGCGCCGGCAGCCGCATCCCGGTCTTTCGCTCCACGCGCCCCATAATCGCGGGGCTGGCCACAATCTTGCCCGGCCCCTCGATGCCGAAATTCTCGCTGTCCACGGCCGAGATGAACGCGCTGTAGCCCTTGATCCATCGCCCCTCCCATCGCACCTGCGTCACCGGGTAGTCGGCCATGTCGCCCGAACCCAGCAAACTCGCGCCCTCCTCGATATGCAGAAGCACGTTGCTGCGCAGCACCAGCGCGCCCGTCAGATAGTCGCCCGCCGGCACCACTGCTTCGCCGCCGCCCAGCGCGGCACAGCGATCGATGGTTTGCTGCAGGGCCAGCGTGTCCTTGGTTTTGTTGTCGCCGGTCGCACCCAGGTCGCGGACGTTGAGTGTCACCCTTGGCCCTGTGCTCGCCGGCGGTTCCGGGGCGGTCGGCTGGCTGCCTACGGCGCTGCCTGCCGCGCCCATGTGCGCGCATCCGCTCAGTGCTGCGGCCACCGGCGCGGCCAATGTTCCCCGCGCTGCCTGCTTCAGAAATTCTCTCCGCTTCATTCGTCTGCTCGCCTTCCTATCCTGCCGGCTTGCCGACTCGCGCATCCGCAGGGCGACCGATCCTAGCTCCGCTTGGGCGGAGTAGGCCGCTAACTTGCTGGCTCGCCGATTCGCTGACGCGCCGACTTGCTGACCAGCCGACTTGCTAATTCCGGTGGTCAGTCCACTTCCAGCGTGTGAGCCATCTTCAAGGGTGCCACGCGCCCTGTCAAGCCGCGGCTCCTAAGCCACCTGACATCCGGCACATGCGGCTGCCTGGCGGCCAGATACGGTGTCAAACCGAGGTAACCGGCCCAACCTCTCTCATTCCGCACAGGATCGCCCGCGAAAACAGGAGCAAAAGTCCTCATTTCGCTGTTGCTTTCGAATCGAAACCTCTTTAAGATGCGTCAATTAAAGGAAATGCCCCTGGCTGTCTCCAGCACGATCGATCCCCAGCCGGCAGCGGCGCTGGCACAGCCTCGCCTCCGCGTGGGAAAGTTGTGCATTGCCGTCCAGGGCGCCACCCCGTCCGAGCTTCTTTCGCGCGCTGAATCAGCAGTTAAGGACTCTGTTTTCATCGAGATAAGGCTAGACTTTCTCGCCAGGCCTGCGTCCGTCTTGCCCGATCTCAAGGCCTTCTTGCACCGTCGCCGCGACGTCACGGTCATTGCCACTTGCCGTCGCAAGTCCTTTGGCGGCCACTTTACCGGGTCCCTGAATTCTGAAATAGAGCTGCTGCTGAAAGCCGCCGAAATTGGCTGCCACATCGTCGATCTCGAAATCGAGTCGGTGGAACAATTTTCCCGTCCCCAGTTCGCCCGCTTCCGCAGCACCCTGCGCGAGATGGGGGCTTCGCTCCTCATCAGTTCCCACGACTACACCCGCACCCGCCGCGCCGAAGGTCTTAGCCAGACCGCCGAGCGCATCGCCGCCTATGATCCCGAATTCGTCAAAGTCGTCACCACGGCGCGCAGCCTGGTCGACAACCTCTCCGTTCTGCGCATGGTTGAGAACCAGTCTCTCAACTCCCACCTGGTCGGCATCGCCATGGGCGAAGAGGGCCTCATCAGCCGCATCCTGAGTCCGCGCGAAGGCGCCGCCTTCACTTTTGCCTCGTCCATCGAGGGCGCTGAAACCGCACCCGGCCAGCTTTCTGCGCGCACCCTCCTCGATCTCTACCGCCTCGAGCAGCTCGATCAGGCTACGCGCATCTTCGGCGTGGCCGGCAATCCCATCGCCCACTCCCTTTCGCCGCTGTTGCACTCCACGGCCTTCCGCCGCGAAAACGTCAACGCCATCATGCTCCCCCTCAAGGTGCGCGCCCTCGACGACCTGCTCACTGTGGTCCGCGATCTGCCCCTCGATGGCGTCGCCGTCACCATGCCCCTCAAGCAGGAAGTGCTGCCGCACCTGGCCAACATGGATCCCCTCACCGCCCGCATCGGCGCCTGCAACACGCTCCGCACCGGCGCCGACGGCAAGCTCTACGGCTTCAATACCGACGTGGCCGGCGTGGTCCGCCCGCTCGAAAAACGCATGCGCCTGCGCGGCGCGCGCATTCTGGTTCTTGGCGCGGGCGGCGCGGCTCGTGCCGCCGTCTTCGGTCTCGTCGAACAGGGCGCTGAGGTGTTCATCGTCAACCGCACCCACGACCGTGCCGTTGCCCTCGCCCGCAAAGCCAAGGCCCACGTTCTGCGCCAGAGCCTGCTCGCCAAAAGCAAATTCGACGCCATCATCAACACCACGCCCTGTGGCATGGCGGGCGTCAAGCCCGCGCTTCCCATCAAGGAAAGCGAGCTCAACGCATCGCTCGTCTTCGACATGGTTTACACGCCGCTTGAAACGCCGCTTCTCAAGCTGGCCCGCTCACGCGGCCTCGCCGTTATCTCCGGCCTCGAAATGTTTGTGCAGCAGGGCGCCCGGCAATTCGAAATCTGGACCGGCAAGCCCGCCCCCGAAACCGAAATGCTCCGCGTCGTCGAGCTCGAACTCCGCCGCCACCCGCAAGCCTAGCGCCGCTGACTCCGCCAGCTCCGCTGCCTCTATTCCGCCTTCGTGAGCGACTTCACCGTGCCCAGCAGATTCGAGTAGTCGTCCGTCCAAAGCCGCGCATTCACCTCGCCGCCAAGGGGTCTCCATCGGAATTTTCTCGCCTGCCCTGCCGTTAACTTGTCCAGGTCTGCAGAATCGCGCGCCATTACCACCCAGATCGACCCCAGTTTCCCCTCACGCTGCTCCGCTTCCGAAACGTCTGTGTCGTTCGCGATCAGTGCCGTCAGGTGCGCGTCCCGGGCAAGATTGCCCAGCGTGGGCGCCAGGTTCAGGTAGAGATTCGAGATGTGGAAGGCAATCAGCCCTCCCGGCTGCAGCTTGCGCTGATAAAGCGCGAGCGCTTCCCGCGTCATCAAATGCACCGGGATCGAGTCGCCACTAAACGCATCCAGGACAATCAGCCCATAACCTCCGTCCGGAGCATCGCGTAGTCTCAATCGCGCATCGCCCAACACGATTTTCGTCGCTGGCGCGCATTGGCTCAGGTACGTGAAGTACTTTGGGTCGCCGGCGATCTGGGCCACCAGCGGATCGATTTCGTAATACGTCATGGTCTGGCTGGGTTTGAGATACGCGGCCATCGCGCCCGCGCCCAGCCCCACGATCGCCCAGTTTCCGTTGGGCATGCTGGCCTGCGCGGCATCAAGAACCGCTCCCGCGGGCCCGCTGCGCGTGTAATACGAAAGCGGCTCGCAAGCGGCACCCGCTTCCAGGCTCTGCATTCCGTGAACCGTTCCGCCGTGGTAGAAGAGCCTGAGTCTCCCATCCAGGCTGTTTCTCACGCGGTAGACGCCGAAGAAACTGCGCCGCGCCGCCAGCGTCGGCCCGTAGGGAGCGTAGAGCCAGCTCGCCGCCAGCAGCGCAATCAGCCCCAGCACGAAGCGCATCCGCCTCTTGCCAAAGCTCAAGCACCAGATCATTGAATAGCCGAAAACCAGCGTTGTCTCCGCGTGGCCGGGCTCAATCCCGGTGCGTGCCAGGCCAACAATCACTACCACCATGCAGGTTGCCAGCGCGGTCGGGAGCAGCCAGTCCCTCCTCCGCGTCCATGCCGTCACTTTCCTCGATCCCGGGTCGGGCAACGGACGCATGAGGCCGGCGAAGATCAGCACCAGCGGCAGCTCCATCACCGTGTGAAACACCACAGGCGCAATCAGCGAATTGAAAATTCCGCCCAGCACGCCGCCAATCGACAGGCAAAGATAAAACTCGGTCAGGTGCTGCACTCCCGGACGATGCAGCGCCAGCTCGCCGTGAAATACCAGCGCGATTCCCAGCAGAACCGCCAGGTACACCAGCAGCAACACCGCAAGAGAGAATCTGGTTTGCGAAATCGTCGGGCACAGTCCCGCAAGAATCAGCAGCGGCAGCCGTTCCACCACCCACTGGTGCTTGATGGGCGGCTTCTTCGCAAAAACCACGATGAAGCTGATCAGGTACACCGCAAGCGGCAGCACCCAGAACAAAGGAATGGCTGGAACATCGGCAGTAATTGCGCTTGTGGCGCCAAGCAGCAGGCTCGAGGGAATGAACGCCTGCGCAATCCAGCGCCAGCGTGTCTTCCATCCAATCCGTTCCTCGCGCTTCGCGTCGCCTGCCGCCCGAGCCTCGCGTTTTTTGGCGTTCTCCAGCGACGCGGCGGCGCGCCTCCGCCATGCCATGGCGGCACAGATCGCCGTCAAAACAAAGAACGCGCAGTAAACAACTTGCCAAAGCTCGCTCTGCGTGTGCAGCCGCAGCAATGGCTCCAGAAGCAGCGGATAAGCCAGCAGACCCACCAGGCTTCCCGCGTTGCTCGCCGCGTAAAGAAAGTACGGGTCGTTGGCGTCCCTCCCTCCCGATTCCGCATACCATCGCTGCATCACTGACGTTGTTGCCGACAGCGCGAAGAACGGCAAGCCCACCACGACCAGCAGCAGCCACAGCACCCATCCCACGGGATTGCTCGCTGCCGGTGGTTCCCAACCTGCGGGAACGTGGATCGGCAGCATTCCCGCAATCAGCAAGGGCAGCGCAACCATCGCGAGGTGAACTGCAATCTGCGGCTTTGGCTTGAGAAATCGGAAAGCCGCGTGCGCGTAGAGATAACCGGCCAGCAGGACGGCCTGAAAAAACACCAGGCACGTGTTCCACACTGCCGGCGTTCCTCCCAGCAGCGGCATCAGCATCTTGCCGATCATCGGCTCAACCGCAAACAGCAGGGCTGCGCTCAGGAACATTGAGACGCTGAAGACAATGAGGGGAAGCGACGGTGTGCCGGAATCGTCGCGGCTTCTTGTTCCTTCGATAACAGGGGAGGAAAGCGTAACTTGGCCCATGCTTCGAACAGCATTGCATCCTGGGTCCGTATTGCCAATGCCGCTTTGGAATTACTTGAGTACCGGACTCATCACGCTGCGAAAAGGTGTCTCCGGTCTCGTTTTTGAGATCGCGGATAGCACAACCGCTCGCATCACCGGCCTTTCGCCGATCCGCCAACTCGTTGACTCGCCGACTTACTGTTACCCGCGCTACCCTTACTCCAGAGGCATCGCATGCGCGCCGCTGTCTTCGACTCCACTTCCAACCCCGCACCCGGCGCCTGGCTCGCCATCGAAGAAGTCCCGCGCCCCCAGCCCCAGCCCGGCCAGGTGCTGCTCAAAGTCATCGCCTGCGGCGTCTGTCGCACCGATCTTCACATCGTCGAGCGCGATCTCAAACCCATTCATCCGCGCATCATCCCCGGCCACCAGATCGTGGGCGAAGTCGTGGAAGGCGCCACCGAATCCCTCCCCGCCGGCGCGCGCGTCGGCGTTTCCTGGATCGGTGGCGTCGACGGCGATTGCTGGTTCTGCCGGCACGCCATGGAGAATCTCTGCGACCACCCCGTCTTCACCGGCTTCTCCGTCAACGGCGGATACGCCGAGTTCGCGGTGGTCCGCGCTGATTTTGCCCATCGCCTGCCCGCGGGCCTCGAACCTATTCGCGCCGCGCCGTTGCTCTGCGCCGGGGTCATCGGCTTCCGCAGCCTGCGCGTCGCCGGTGTCGAGCGTGGCGAGCGCGTCGGCCTTTACGGCTTCGGTAGCTCCGCCTCGCTTGCCATCCGCGTTCTGCAATCGTGGAATTGCGAAGTCTACGTGGTCACGCGTGGCGAACAGCACCGCAAGGCCGCAGAATCGCTCGGCGCCACCTGGGTCGGCGACGAGAATGCGAAGCCTCCCGTTGCCCTCGACCGCGCCATCACCTTCGCGCCCGCCGGCAAGATCGTTGTCAGCGCGCTGGCCGCGCTGCGCAAAGGTGGTGTGGTCGCCATCAACGCCATCCATCTCGACCAGATGCCGGCCTTCGACTACGACCGCCTGCTCTGGGGTGAGCGCCAGATCCGCAGCGTGGCCAACATGACCCGCCAGGATGCGCGCGACTTCTTGACCCTCGTCCGCGACATCGACTTGCGCCCCGCCGTCGTGCCGTTCCCGCTCGCCGACGCCAACCGCGCCCTCGAAGCCGTCGAAAACGAAACCGCCGATGGCTCTGCCGTTATTGTGCCCTGACTTATCAGCGCGAAGAAGAAACAACGCCGGACTCTTACCGGGATCCCCGCGAATATTTTTTCCTTTGTGGGCGATAATCGGGCTGTTGCGTGGGTGTCCTCGCCCGCACATTCGTGCTGTCATCCTGAGCAAGGTCGCCGCGGCGACCGCGTCCAAGGATCTGCGGTTGTCTTTTGGATCTTCAATCTGTCGCGAAAATGGGCGCTCCACGTTCCCCTTTTTGGGACGTGGGACAGTACGGCAACCAACTCACCGCGTTTCGCCAGCTCGCCAACCCGCCAGCGCACACTATCACCGCCAACTCCGCTAACCCCGCTGTCTAGTTCTTCCTCTTCTTCGTCGCTTTCTCGCTCCCTCGCTCCTTTGCTCCCTTTGCTCCCCTGCTCCCTGTTTCTCCCGGCTCATGCAGCACTGGAATCGGCGCCAGATCCGGACCCATCCGCTCCACGCGGGTGTCTACCATCTCGTAATCGATTGTCCGCGGAGCCGCGGGCCGTGTCACGCCCGTCGCGGAATCGGTGGAAAGATTGCCGCTGCCGGCGAGCAGAAAGCTGAACGCCGGAACCTTGGCGCCTGCTTTGCTGGCCGCAAACACGCGCACCGGCAGATAGCCCTGGATGGGATGCAGGCGGAACGCCGTCTCATAGCGGTGATGTTTAAGGCTCCAGGTAAACACGCGCACCTGGTCGAAGTCGAATGGCAGCCCGGGCTTGAATGGCGACAGCACCATGAGGTATTCGGGAGCCTGGTGATTCGGGAAGTCGGATTGCGGGTCGCTCACTTTCGTCAGCACCCACGCGCCCACGATGCGCTGGCTCTCGGCGTATTGCGCCACGTCGTCGGGCACGTCGACATCCAGGCGATTGGCCAGCAGCCAGCCCACGCGGCCCTGCCCATCGCGCACCAGCCACCAGTCTTCCATGTCGGGCAGAGCAGGCTCTTCTGCGCTCTCCGCCGCCGGCTTCTTTACAGCTGGCGATTTCGCCGCCTGTCCCTTGGGCGCGCTCTTGCCTTCGTCCGTAGGCTTTCCTGCGCCCGGTAGCGGTCCCTGTACCTCGGCGGTCTTCTTCGCAGCCGATGCCCGCTCCAGAAGCTCTACCTTTGTGTTTGCCGCCAGCAGATAAAACCGTTGCGTCTCGCGGCCCGGTTGCAAATGCATGGCCAGGTCGTCGCGCAGCGTGGCCCGGACTGCCACCGGATCGTCTTTGTGCTGCTTGGCAAGCTCTACGAAGCTGTCGTAGGTTTTCGCGTCGATCACGGCATGGTCTTCAATCCAGCCGATCTCGTCCTTGTCCGTTTTGACCCTCAGAAAGCGCCGGCCGTGCTCCAGAACCTCAAGCGCCTGCCCGTTCACCACCTGGCATACCCGGTTCGAAACTGGCGCCACGCGGTCGTGCAGGTATGTCTCGCGGATTGAGACATACACCATTTCATGCTTCTCATGCCGAAATCGCCCGCATCCACTGAGCACTGAAAAACAGCAAAGCAGTGCCGCGGGCAGCACGAAGATAGACCGGAACCGCCGGAAACAGGGGCCAATGAGGATTGGGAGAGGAGTGAGCACAGCTCTTGGCGTTCGCCTTGAGAATACCACCGTACCGCCGACGCGCTCACAGTACACAGGTCACACCCTCAACATTTAGCCGGCCCTGATTTCTGGCCTCTGATCACTGAGCGCTGCCACCTGATTTACTGACACCTGACCCCTGAAACCTCACCTCCGCTTTCACGGCAGAGCCGCAACGGCAATCGCACCCACGGGATCTGTACCTGTGGTGGAAGTGATAGCCGAGGTCAGCGCGCCGCTGCTCATCGTGTACGCGTCCAGATCGGGGTCGCCACTCGACGTCGACCCTCCCGTCGAAACTGCCAGCACAAAGTTGTTCTTGCTATCCTCAGCCAGCCCCACGGGGACGATCCCGGATGCGACCGTGTTGCCCGAAGCCACCGTGTAGGTCGTTCCCGAAGCCGTGATCGAAAACCACGCAATATTGCCTGCCGCTGTAGTGCCCTGCCCGTTGGCCACATACACGTACTGGCCGGAAGCTTCGGGCAGAATCGCATTTGGTGCGAGTCCCGCACTGGCAATGGGCGAACCCGCAGCCTGTGTCAGCGTGCCGCCCAACGAAGTGTAGTTATAAACAACCAGGCCGCCGGAATTCGCCGATGAGTTCGCCAACGTCTCGCCGACGTAGAACAGCCGGTTGGTTGGGTCCACGGCGACTGAAAGTGCCGCCCCACTGCTATTCACTACCGGAATCGTCTTCGCCGTCCCTCCCAAAGGATTGGAATTACCCGAGGTGAACGGCACCACGATCGTTCCCCCGCTGCCGAGCGCGACAAACAGGTTGTCTCCGTCCGGCGAAAGAACCATTTGCTTCACTGCGGCGTTGGCGACGCTGAAGGTCTGAAGCGGCGGCGCTCCGCCCGATCCGGCGTAAGCTCCGGTCGACGCGTTGATGGGGATGGCATCCAACTGCACGCTTCCGCTGGCGGCAATAAACGCATCCACAAGCCACGACCCGCTCACCTGCATGGCCCCGGCAATGTCGGTGGAAATCGGGTTTCCATTATTTGCCAGGGTCAGTGCGCCGCCCGATCCGACGCTGTAAAGGTAGATGCCGTTCACCGTGCCCACGTAGAGAAAGCCGCCGCCCGATGCCACGGCAATGCAGCTAGGCGCGGCAGACAGTGAGTATGGGCTGCCCGAAACCACCTGCAGCGTACCCGACGAAATGGCATAGCCGTCAATCGTCTTCGCCGTCTGATTGATCACGTAAAACACCCCGCTCGAAAGCGTGGTCGGTGTCGTCCCGCCACTCCCAGATCCCGAATTCGTTGGCAGATCCCAGAAACCCTTGCACCCCGGCAGGAGCACTGCGATACCAAGCAGAAGTCCTGCTTTCATTCCCGTCTTCATCGTCACTCCTCGCAATTTGGCTTTCAGGGGCTCGTCCTTCGCTCACTTGCGGGACGGATCATCTGTGCCCGATCTTGCTCGGCGAAATCTACCCAAAGGGTACCGCTTTACGGCACAGATTGTCCTCTCTCCCCACACAGTCCTCGCTATCGCGATTCCTGAGGCGCTGGTTCCGAAACCAATTACTAAAGTCGATACGAACCGCGCGCCCCGAACGGCCGCTTCTGCCGTTCGGACCAAATCAACACGGAATCGCCGACATCGAACTGGTGCCAAAGGGGGTAATGCAATTCAGGAATCAACCGCCGGGTGCTTCCGATCAAGAGACGCGTTCGCAGGGCTTTCCGCTCACTTCCGGCGCAACTAAGATGGGTGCCCCGAGCCCGGGGCTCCCTCGGACAACCGGGGTCCCAAGGAACTGCTTTGGGTTCTTGGGGGACTCGTCTTCGTCCGTGGGGCGAGGCCCCGATCTCGAGTCCAGCGAAACGCCCTGGCGTCAAAAGCCGCCGTTTGCCCCGCTTGTGCCCTGGGCGCAGATGGCCAGTGCCATCTGGGTTCTGGCCGCCAGCTTGATGTTGTCTTTCGTTGCGGACTCAAACACTCCGGAATTTTGTCCGCCGATCCTGCTGTGCAAGTCGACTCCCGATAGCGCGCCGGTCACCTCGATTTGCTGCGACAGCCCATTCCACGGAATCGGAGGCGCCTCCTCGTTCGAGCTGACTGACAGATTGTCATAAGGCGGTGCCACGCCCACAATCGTTGCCTCGATGGGAATCGCCTTGCCGCTTTTCAAGTCTGCCTGCGTAAAATGCAACGCCAGCTCCGTCTTTGCGCCCTTCGTCGCGCTTCCTTTCGCAACCGTTCCCTCCAGCGTGGTTCCTCTTGGCAGTTCAGGCCCGTTCTTCAGATGAACCGTCGCGCTCAGGGTGGCCTTGAATTGCTCGCCGGGCTGAACCTTTTTCGTGTCCAGATCCTGCATAAGCAGGGCTTGCGCGGGCACCATCTGCGCAGCCGCGCTTTCGTCTCCCTGTCCGTTGCTAGATGATTGTGGGTTTGCCCCCTGCGCCTGCAAGCTTCCCAGTGCTGCGTACCAGCCGAGGGCGATCGACAAGGTGAAAATAGTCTTCTTGTTCATGGAGAAACTCCTTTAGGGAAATGTGCTTGCGGCACGGGCGGAATCCTCATTGCAGCGCGTTTTTATCTATCTCTATATCGATTCAATCGTGCGTCGGCGCAATCACTTAACTCGCGCCAAAACTCAACTTAATTGACGCATTCAAACCGGTGCATGCTCAAACGGATCAATCGCCGTCCCCACGCGCGCCGTGCGATCGAAGCGCGAAGCAAACATGCTGCACCACTTGACTTGCACTCAGCATGCGGCGGATTCCGAACAGCACCAGCCTGCCGAAATAGATGAAATCCTGTGTGGCAGGGTTTACTGGGCGCCGCCTCTCTTGGCCCAGCCGCGGGCAGATGTTCCACGCAAACGCTGTATTTACAGAGCTTTTGTTGTGTTCCAGATTGGCCCTAATTTGGGCGCTCGCCCGAGATCCGGCGCCGGAAGCGCTCATCCACCGGCTGCCGGCCCTGAAAGCCTGCTTCCAGCGTATGCCAATGCTCGATCGCAGGTTCTCCCATCCGCCAGCACAGCAACACAACCTCATCGTCCACGCGGCAGGGGAAATCCAGCAGACCGGTTTCCAGATCCTTCACTTGAACTCCAATGGCGTCGATTTCGGCAATGCACTCGCGCACGAGCTTCAGGTGGGCCTCCATCTCCTCTCGGCGCTTGGCCACGCCGCCGGGATTCACGAGCATTCCGCCGGCGAAATAAATGCGCTGCGCAATGCCATTCAGATCCGACTCCACCGTTTGCGCCGATCGCTTGCCTTCGATCGCGCGCTTCAGCAGCGACTCCAGCACCGGAAGCAGCGATTGCGCCTCATCGAGAGTGAAGGTCTTCATCGAAGGAACTCTATGCATAGAATAGCGCGAAATCAGAAAAGCAAAGATCCCGCCTCGCCGGTCGCTGTCGAATAATGAGGCAGCATTCCGTATACCGCCGCCATCGCGAATGCCAGCCCGCGCCCTGATTGAATCTCGCATAGCGTGAGATAGAGAAGGACGGTCGCCACATCTATGAGCGAGGAAATGATAAGGATATAAGGTGCTGTGTGGAGGCCGAATGCCTTGAAACCGAGCACCAGGAAAGCCAGCTGCACCGGCCGCAAAAGCAGCTTGTCATCGGCCCCGATCATCCCCCGGACAACCGCACCCAGGCCATCCCCTGAGCGCCAGGTAAAAATCCCGTAATAAGCCCAGTCATCGGCATTGAGACCAAGACGGAATAAGGCAGCGCAGAAACAAGAACCGGAGCGAAGAGAAGAAGGCATTCCGCACTCTTTGCCCGATCCCTTTGCCCTTGCAATTTCGTCATCCCGGTGCCCCTCAAAGACCGTCCGACCAGCTTCCGTGCCGCAATTGTCAACACGTGCGCCGCCATCGCGAGATACACCCCGCGGATCGGTTATGACGGCTTTGCTGCCGACAACGCAAAAAGGCTCAGAGGGCGTACTTCTCTGAGCCTTTCGGTCGGTGCAATTTGAATGGTTGCGGGGGCTGGATTTGAACCAGCGACCTTTGGGTTATGAGCCCAACGAGCTACCGGGCTGCTCCACCCCGCAACCCTATTCTATCAAGGCGCATAACAAGGGTCAACCGCATCGCGCGCGAGCGATCGTCTCACGGAAAGAAGTTTTCAAGCTGAGGATTTGGCCATGGCAATGCGCAAGGCTGCCCGCATTTCCATGCCGTTTAAAGAGGTTGCGCGCCCGGCAGGACGCGCCTACTTGATATCGGTTGCCGACTCATCCGGCTCGCCTTCTACCGAGATGCGCAGCGAGCGTAGAAAATGCAGATCGTTCTGCGTAAACGTTCCGGCTTTCTCCCGTGGCTCCGCGCTCTCTTCGTTGCCCTCGGCGCTCTTGGCTACTGTCATCACCTCATTCAGCCCAATGGTCGCTTCCAGCATCAACAGCACATCAAAACCATGCTTGCGGATGTCTTGCACCACCCCGGCGATCTGCTCGCTCTCGATCACCGATTCGTGGATAGCCTCGCCGAGTTGCTGAATGAGTTCGCGCAGACGCGATGTCACGGTTACCTCCAGGAACTGTGGCCCACGCACTATCGGAAGCGCGGACTGCAGCTTGGAATCTCTACCTTACTGCCATTCGCGATGCAGAGCAACCCCGGCCCGCCCTGGCTGCGAAAAGCGCTACACACCGCTGCTACCATCATAAATGGGATGAGACCTCGCATGATCGGCCGCGCCCTGGGAATGAGTGTGCGCATGGCGGGGAGGTTTGTTGCCCGGCAACTGGACTCCCGTTCATCGCTCACCGCCCAGCCGGCTCAACAAAGGTCGCCGGCGTCCCTGCTCCTCAGCGCTCGCAGCACCACCGCGCAGACTGCCGGCCGCATGGCGACCCAGGCCGGACGCGGCTTCATCGGCGGCATCCTCCAACCTTTCCGGCGCGTGGGCGGCATCGTCTGGCTCGAGGTCACCGGATTTCTTTTTCTCCTCTTCGCCGCCCTCTTCGTTCTTCGCCTCTGGCAAAACTGGGCCGGGTTTTCGCACCAGCGGTTCGAGCTCTACTCCGTCATCGCCGTCGCGGCCGTATTCGCCTACCTGGGCATTAGCTCATTCTGGCGCGCGCACCGCCGCTCGCAGCGCTCCTGAAACTGCTGATCCGTACTTCAGCCCGCATATCCAGAAGCTACCAACAAACTATGTCATCCTGAGCGAAGTCGTCCGCCACGGCGGACGACCGAGTCGAGGGCCCCGCATTTTCGAGGGCCTCGATTATTCGTAAGGAGCTTTCGGGGCACGAAACTAATTCTTCGCCGGCTCACCCCGCTGAGACCGAACAACCGCCCAGATCGCCACGCCGATTGCAGTCAGCCCCATCAGCAACAGCCCAAATCCATCTCGGCTGTCATGCATCCATCGCGTGATTCCAAGTCGCGCCATCGCCAAGGCATTCAGTCCCGCAGTCAACATCTGTCCCTCCGCCGGTGCGCAACACAGCCCGGCCGTATCAAGGCAAACCCGATACGTGCGGCGAAGTTGTTCTGAGCTGGAAGATGCTATTTCTTCGGTAATGCCGTCGCCAGAATGCCGCGCAGCTCCTGGCGCTGCACGTCGGAGAGGCCCGCGACGTTGAGCGTAAAGTATGCGCCTGAGCGCAGCACCAGGACGGTCAGGCCTTTTCCTTCTCGCCAATACTCGTAGATATTCCAACCGCTCTTCGCCGACGTTCCCGCGGTATTCCGGGTCGCGATTCCCTGCGGCGTGATCTCCACACTGAATTCGCCCTGCATAACCGGATCTTCTCGATACTTCGAGCGAGGGGCCGTTGCGCCAAACCGGCCAAGAAGAACCACGAAAAGACAGAAAAGACTGAGAACAAGAACGATAGGTCCAACGGTGACGAGCAGGGGAAAGACAATCCCGCCCTGCGGCCCCTTGCCCTTCGACTCTCTGATCGTGACACTCATCCTGGCGGCGATCATCGCCTTCAACAGGTCGTCGTAGTTGGCGGGTAGCGTGGTGTGGAACCCTTCCGGTGAACCCTTCAAATGCCCCCTCAGTTCGTCGCCCTGGATAACGGCATCCTGCACCTCGCCCGCTTGCACTTTGTTGTAAAGATCAGAGTACGAGTACTCCACCGCTTTGCTCGTCGCGCTTTTCTGCACCACCGTCCATAGCAACATGAGACAAACCAGGATGAACACCCAGAACAGGACGAGTCCAAAGCCGAGCAGGCCGAGCGGCCAGCGGTGCTTCTCGCGCCGAAGTTTCCACGCTCGCAAAGAGTCGCTCTCGCTGATTCTGTAGCTGAATTCCATGACGTTCCCTAGAGATACCTGCGAATCACCGAGCTGAAACGCGTGTAGAGGAAGGAGACGCCCAGAAGCGCCAGCCCCATGATGATCAGCGTCATATAACGGTCGGCGGGCGCCAGCGCCCACACATCCATCAGCAGAATCTTCACCACGCTCACCAGCAGCAGCGCTAGGCCCGCGAGCCGGTAGCTGCGCTCTCCCACTGCCAGCGCAAACAGAAACACGCTCAGTCCCACCAGGCTCCATGCCATGGTGATGTGACCCGAGCTGAGTTTCACTGCCAACGCCACCACCATCAAGCCAAACGGCGCAAAGAAGAGCCACTGCTCGGGCCGGCGCAATGCGGCGCTCATTCCATCTGGTCTCGAAATCGACGCGCCCTCCCAGAACTCAGCCCGGCGCAGCTTGAAAGCGAAAGGAAGTGCGGCCAGCAGCACCAGCGCCGCCACGGCAAGATGAAACAGCGATCCGCTCCAGAAGCCCGTTGCGCTGTCTGTCGCCAAGTCAAGAAAAACGCCGCGCGCCACCACCGCAACGGCCAGCGCCACGGCCCAGACCACAAAAGCGCGGCGCCGCATCAGCCAGGCAAGCGCTATCAGGATGGTCGCCATTGCGGCCCAGATCGCCGTCACCCATACTTCCCCATTCACCACGGGAACCCACGGCGATGGGAACCGGTATGCAAACCACAGCGCCAGAGCCAGCGTGCCCAGCCCATCGCTGAGCGTGCCCGCGATGTGCTCGGCCTTTGTGCAGCGGTCGCGATTGAAGGTCCGTTCCAGCAGCCAGTAGCCGGCAGCCGCCAGCACCAGCACCTCAAGCAAAGCGGAATTGACCAGGCTAAACGGAGTCGGGCGGTCAAGCAGCGGCGAAGGCTGCCCCGACGCGATATCGATGCAAAGGCCCTTGCCAAACGCCAGACCCGCAAAAAACAATCCCTGCCAGCGCAGAGCAGATTTTTTCAGCCACCGGCCAGCCTCGAAAAGCGCCACGCCCAGGGCTGCCCATATCATCACCAGATAGAGCGCAGGCGACAAATCGTATGCCGCCATCGCCAGCAGCGCCGATGCGGCCCATGAGTAAGCGCCGCCGCCCGGCGCGCGCAGACCCTCCGGCGCTTGCCTTCGAACCATTCCGGCGTAGAGCAGCGCCACCGTTGCCAATTCCGGCACATTGCGTGTCCACCAGCCCGTTCCGCTGTTCCACAAATCCCACGGGAACCAACCCACCACTGCCGCCAAAGCCAGAAGATCGGCCTGAAACGCAAGCACCGGCGACTTGGCTTTATCGGCTGCGAATCCGAGCAATACCGACAACCCAAGCCAGCCCACCACAACCCAGGCCACCGGCAGCGCCACCCAAAGCGCAGCAGCGCCGGCAGCGGCGCCCAGGCAACTGGCCGCGGGCAACATGAATCGTTGCCACTCCGCAAACTCGGGTTTCTCTTCCCTATCGATGGCGAATTTCCTGAGCGCGCGCGGCAGCAATTCACCCCTGATCCAGTAGGCCAGAGCCGCCAGCGCAAGAACCGTTGTCTCCACCGGATGATGACTTGGATCGGGAGTGCCCAGGCGCATCGATGCCAGCGGCAAAACATGATGGAAAGCCAGAACCACCGCGGCCGCAAGCGACAACAGATCTGCCTGCAGCAGCACTTGCAAAGCGCGAAAGCGCAGCGCCGGAATCGCAAGGATCAGGACCAGCGTGAGCCATCCCACCGGCAACCACGCGTCGGGCAAAGCAACCCATAATGCTGTCGCCGCGGCCGCCGCAGCCAGGAAGCTGGTCACTTTCATCGCCGTGGCTTCAAAGCCGCTTTCCGTAATCTGAGGCCAGCGCCGCGGGTACACCTCCGCATGTACCCAATACAGAACCGCCGCCAGCGTCAGGGCCACAATCAACGAGCCGTGCCCGTTCGGGTCGGGATAATCAAGACGCAGGAGCACAAGCGGCAAAACGTCATGCACGGCCAGCACCACTCCGGTAGCCAGCCCCGCTAGAAGTCCCAGCCGCCTGAAAACCGGCTCGCCGATGCGCAGACCGCACAGAGCCAGCGCCTGCGCCTCCACCAGCCACAACACCGGCCAGCTCACTCCGTGAAACTTGAACGGCACCGCGGCGATCAGCAGCACCGACCCCACCGTCGAGAGCACCACAAAAGCCTGCCGCCGCCGCGCGCGCACCGCGAAGGCCAAAGCCATCTCTGTCGCGCCCAGGGCCCCCAGCGCCCACCATGCCCACTCCGGATGCGCCGACTGATACTTCAGCAGCGCCAGCACCCCGCTCGCGTTCAGTATCGCGGCCACGCTCGATATGTTTTCCTCGTTCTGGTCGAGCGGTTTACGCAGAACGTAGGCAACGCGGAAAATTACCCAGTACATCACGATCAACGCCACCGACGGCCAGAACTCGGCAAAGCTCGCGCGATTTTGCGGCAACACCTGCGTGAGCCAGACAAAATGGCTCCCGTACACAGCCACAAGTCCCACCACCTCAAGCGCGGCCCAGTGACGAATGGCCGTCACCACCACGAGCCCCACCGCCAGCACGGCGCTGCCCGTGAGGCTGAAAACCACAGTGCCTTCAGTCGCCTGAAGATGGCTGGTGAGCAGGGTGGCGAACCCCAGCAGAAACGCCAGCCCCGTAACCGTCTGCGAGCGATAGCGCAAAGAGTGCGCCACCATGCCACCCACCACCAGCAGCATCAGCACCAAATCAACAACCAGCGAGGGCAGCACGCGCGCCGCTGTAATGTGGTGCATTGCGAATGTGGTGAAGAAGGCCAGCGCCCACCCGCCGCCAATGCCCCCGCGCGCGAAGATGCGGTAAGTAGCTTTCCGCTCCAGCCACACGCCGCCGCCCAGCAAAACCATGCTGACGGCATAGCCGCACAGCACCTTGCCGGCCGGGCCCCATGTCTGCAGCTTCCAAGCCAGAAAGAAAGCCACTCCCAGCACCAGCAACGCGATGCCCAGCTTGTTCAGCCAATTGGCGCCCAGCCGCTCTTCCAGGTTGAACGCCCGCTCCACTCGGGCAGCCTTGTCCTCGGCTGTTTCCACAGGTTGATCGAGGAACTGCCTTGGAGGAGCGGGAGGCTGCGGAGGCGGGATGGGCGCACGCGGCGGTGAAAGTGGGGTTGCGACCGGCATCGGCGCGATTGGCGCAGCCGGTGGCGGAGTCGGCGCCTGCTTGGGTGCGGCCTGTGGCACGGCGGGCAGAAACGGCGCGCCCGCCGGGGCGCGCACAGTCGCGGCCGATGGCTCCGGCACTTGCCCTGGCGGTGCACTCGCCGCCTTCCACGCATCCTCAACCGGCGCTGGCTGCCGAGGCCGTTCAGCCTCAACCCTGGCCATGATCGGCGGCGCCATCGGCGCTGGCGCCGGAGCTGCCTGCACTGTCTCCGCCGCCGCTGCCGGTTGTGCTGCGGGGGCCTCGGCCGGCGCGCTCCGCTGCTCCGCCAGCTTATACACCTGCGCTTCCAGGTCGCGAATGCGCTCCATCAGGTTGGCCATCTCCGCACGCAACTCGCGCGCGCGGTTAGCCGACGTCACAATGGCCACGATCGGCAACACGATGATCGCGCCAACCACCAGGATGAAAAACAAAGCTATGAATTCCATGGCTGTAAGTTGGCCGCAATTATAGCCCCAAACGCTCCGTCGGCTCGCGAAAACCCCCGCGAAGTGCGCTCCGTCACACTCGCGGTCGCGGCGCCCTCCGCGTCAGGTGCCACACGCCCAGCGCCAGCGCCAACACGGCCAGCCCGTACGCCATCGCCGCTATCTCCCCGCGATGAATCTGCCAGCCCTTCCAAATCGCCAGCGCCGCGGCAAGCAGCATCAAAATGCCCCGAATGCGGTTCACGCCTCCGCCTTTCTTTCACGCTCCATCAAACTGCCGTTGTTTTTCCCATCTTAACTCCGCCGCACTCGCAGGGTGCCCCACCCTCGGCGCGCTTTTGCTTTTGCGCCTAGGCGGGATCGCTCGCCCGCCATTGACCCTCCCAACGTGCAGTCCCTATGGTGAAGGTTGATGCACGCCGCCCCCAAAGGAACTCCCATGCCTGATCCCGTAGCCGCCGCCCCGAATGTCGCCGCGCCCCTTAAAAAAACCGCCCTCAATACCACCCACCGCGCGCTCAAAGCCAAAATGGTCGACTTCGGCGGATGGGATATGCCCGTCGAGTACCCGTGCACCGGCGGTGGCCTCATTGCCGAGCACCTCGCCGTCCGCACCGCCGTCGGCCTCTTCGACGTCAGCCACATGGGCGAAATCCAGTTCCGCGGCCCCGGCGCGCTCGCCGCCGTCCAGCACATCACCATGAACGACGCCGCCCGCCTCGCCGGCAACCAGGCCCACTACTCCGCGCTCCTCACGCCCCAAGGCACATTCGTCGACGACATCCTCGTCCATCGTCTCGGCCCCAACGACTTTCTCCTCGTCGTCAACGCCGGCACCACCGACAAGGACTACACATGGATCCGCCAGCATCTCAATGGCTGGCCCGGTCTCCATATCGCCAACTATTCGTCCTACTACTCGCAGCTCGCCCTCCAGGGCCCGCGCGCGCTCCAAACCCTCGCCAAACTCACCAAGGTCGATCTCGCCGCCATCAAGAATTACTGGTTCACCTGGGGCACCGTCGCAGGCATTCCCAGCACCCTCATCGCGCGCACCGGCTACTCCGGCGAGGATGGCTTCGAAGTCTACGTCCCTTCCGACGAGCCCACCACCGTAAAAATGTGGAGCGCGCTGCTCGACGCCGGCTCAGAATTCGGCATCCGTCCCTGCGGCCTCGGCGCGCGCAACACCCTCCGCCTCGAAGCCGGCATGAGCCTCTACGGCCACGAAATCTCCGAGGACATCAACGTCTTCGAAGGCGGCCTCACGCGCTGGCTCAAGCTCGACAAGGGTTCCTTTCTTGGACGTGACGCCTTAATGGCGATTCAAGCGCAGGGCGGCCCGCGGCGCCGCATCATCGGCCTGGAAATGGTCGAGCGCGGCATCGCCCGCGACGGATACTCCGTACTTTCGCTCGACGGCGAACCCATCGGCGCCGTTACCTCCGGCTCGCCCGCGCCCTTCCTCAAGACCAACATCGCAATGGCGCTCGTGCCTGCGTCCGTCGCCGACTCCGCCTCCGACCTCCTGGTCGACGTCCGCGGCAACCGCGTCCGCGCCCGCCAGGTTCCGCTGCCGTTCTACAAACGCCCGAAAAGCATCTAGCCGCCGCATCCCAAGCGCGCCTTCCCGCCTCAACCGAGCGGAGAAAGATCACATCCTGGAATTTTTGCCCTTGCAATTCCCCGCCCGCTCAATAAAAATCCAAAGTACCGAATTGCGGGTGAAAAGCTCACGAGGCGACGGTTGCCCCGGAAAACGGCCGTTCCCGCGGTTGATCCGGTGGGTTCCCCAGAGGAGGTTGGCATGGCGACAGCACAGGTATCTTCATGGCAGACGTGGAACAGCGGCCCTTTCTGCATGGAGCGCAAATTGGGCAGGGACCCGGGCACAGTGATTCTGCGTTTTCGCGGGCCGTTCACCCTGCGCGACGTCTACTCCTGCCTGGAGCCCACCGCGCTCAACAAGATGCTGGAGTTGGAGCCGGGGCCCGGCGAACCTCCCGTGGTGAAAAACATCCTCGACCTCAGCGAGTGTCCCTACGTGGATTCGAGCGGCCTCGGCATCATCGTCACCCACATGGTGCGCTGCCAGAAAAAAGGCATTAGGATGATTGCCGCCGGAATCAGTCCCCGCGTGAAGCAGGTCATGCAGATCACGAAAGTTGACAGCATCATCACCTGCTGCGGATCGGTTGACGAAGCCGAAAACTGCTAGAAGCGGACAACGGGGAAGAGGCAATAGGGAATAGGCAATAGGTGGTAAAGGCACGGCTAAAGCGAACTCGCTTGCTTTCAGGCGCTTTCCACGGTTTGCACAAAAATTGCGGAAAACTTCAGGCAACCTTCATGCGGTTTGCATGCGCACGCCCAGCTGATTCACAGCGCGCCACGCCGACTGCGCCGCGCCTTCCTGCCATCCCACCAGGTGGCTGGTGTGGTCGCCGGCAAAGTACACGCGCCGGTCAGGCGACTGCAGTGTGCCAAGTACTTGCTGCGTCAGCAGATCTTCCTGAATCCACGAGCCCAGGTTGTAGGGAATGTTTCCCCAACCAACGTAGATTGGCCTGGTCAGATCCTTGCCCCGCCCCGGATGCAACAGGTCGACGGAACGCCGCGATGCATCGAGCTTCGACTGCATGTTCGGCAGCTGGCCGAACGGTGTCCCGTTCTCCATGGAATAGCCGCCAATGATGATGCCGCTCGGCGAGAACAGCCGCGCGCTCGGGTACCAGACAAGTTCCACCGTCTGCTGCAGATACGAGATGCCGCCGTAGATGTTCGACTCCTTCTCCCAGAAGCGCGGCGCTTCCCACGCGATCTTGTAGGCGTGGTCGTAGGCGGCCTTGTCAAGGATGGCGCGAATCTCAGGACTGAAATCGGCATCGAGCGTGCGCACGATATTGAGCGGCATGGCACAGATGCAGTAGTCCGCGACAACGGATTGTGCCGCGCCTGAGCCGTCGTTGTAAGTGACGGTTACGCCGCTATCGGACTGGCGCAGGCCGGTGACTACCGCGCCATAGCGAATGACGGGCTCGAGGCGCGCGCCAAATGCATATGGAATGCGGTCCATGCCGCCAATGGGTTGAAACATGGTGGGCTGCCACTCCAGCACATCTTCAACCAGCGTGCCGAACCAGAGATTGGCATCGAGCAGCGGCTCCATGGGTAACGGATCGAGCGGCTGCGGTATGGGCAGCTCGCCGAAGGCGGGATTCTTGTAGCCGTCGCGCGCTGTTCCGGTAAAGAGAAGATCGGGATTGAGGTCGCCGTACCCGCGCAGGAACTCAATGATGCGCTCGCGATCGTTTTTGTCGAGCTCCTGGTCGAGCGCGCCTTTGCGGATGCTCTTGGCCAGCAGCTCAGAGATGTGGCCGCGCATGTCGTAGACCACGCGGCGCTCGGTCACGGCGAGGCCGCCGTTGAGCTTGTCGCTCTGCATCAGCGCGCTGCGCGACGAATTGATTTCGACCTCCAGCGGAACGCCCAGCTCGTGGCAGTAATCGAGCATGGTGTGGTGCGTCGAAGGCAGGCGCGCAGGCCCGGCATTGAGATAGTGTTCGGGCTGCCAGCCGCAGTTCTGGCGCGTGCCATCGGTGAACTCCACCACGGTGCCGGCGCGAACGCTCCAGTTTCGGCCGCCGGGGCGATGCCGGGCTTCGAGAAGCGTGCACGACCAGCCCGCCTTGCCCAGTTCGTATGCAGCAACGAGGCCGGCGATGCCTCCGCCGAGAATCACCACGCGCGTGCCTTTGCCGTCAACGAGGCGCAGGGTCTGGCCTTCGGCTGCGGGGATGGCCAGCAGACCGAGGGATTGCATGAGGACAAATGCGGCTCCGTATCCGCCGGCCTCGCCGGCGCGCATCAGAAACTGACGTCTGGTTAGGCTCATTTCTAGCTTCCTGGGGTGTGGATGAGAGGCGAAGATCCGCTTCACTATTTATACCGCGCCCGAGCCACGGCCGAGCAATCGCATTGATTTTTCAGAAGGTTGGCGGGCCAAAGCCGTCAAATTCGGGCCTCACGCCCAAAAATATTTTCAAAGTACTTGACAGCATACACTATTTATCATACAGTATATGAAGTACGGTGTTTGGAGCACAGCATGACACTGGCTGAGAACCTCTTTGAAAACCTTCGCCTGGAGTTGCGGCGGGGCTGCCTGACCCTGGCGGTTCTGGCGCAACTCAGGCAGGAGCACTACGGCTATACGCTGCGCAAGGCGCTGGCCGCCCGCGGCATGAAGATCGACGAAAACACGCTTTACCCGCTGCTGCGCCGGCTCGAGGCACAAGGGCTGCTCACCAGCGAATGGCGCGAAGAAGACAAGCGCAACAAGCGGTTCTACCGGCTTTCGAGCGACGGCGAGGTCATTTTTTCGCGCCTGCTCAAGGAGTGGAGCGACATCAACACAGCGATTACGAATCTGCTGTAAACGCGAGGAACGCATATGGGAATGCTGGATCGTTATCTGCAAGCGGTAAGACGGCACCTGCCCTGGTTGCGCCAGGATGACATCATTGCCGAGTTGCGCGCCAACCTTATGGCACAGCTCGACGACAAAGAGGCGGAACTGGGCCGCAAGATGAGTGACGGTGAGATAGAGGCGTGGCTCAAAGAGCTGGGTTCGCCGCTGCAAGTAGCCGCGCGCTACCGGCCACAACAGTACCTGATCGGGCCGGGAATTTTTCCGATCTACAGGTTTGTGCTGCGCCTGGCGATGACGTGGTGCGCGGTGATTTATGCGATCGCCAGGACGGTAGAGATTATCGCCAACGGGCGAGGTCCGGAAGCGGCGGTGGGAGCGGTGGCGCAGCTGCCCTGGGTTCTGTTTATCAATGCAGCGGTGGTCACGCTGATCTTCGCGATCATTGAACGAAGCGGCCCGAAGCTTCCTGAGAAGTGGGCGCAAGGCGCGGCGATGGGCAACGACTGGCAGCACGCGGCGCTGTTCAACGATGCGCAGTTTGCTGGCCGGAAGAAGCCAAAGACCTACGCGCAGGCGGTGGCAGAGGTAATCTTCGGCTGGATATTGCTGGTGTGGCTGCTGCTGGTGCCGCACTATCCGTATTTGCTCATGGGGCCGGGAGTGGTGATTCTCAAAGTGGCGCCGTACAAACTCGCGCCGGTGTGGTGGACGTTCTACTGGTGCATAGTGGCGCTCAACGCATTGGAGCTGACCTGGCGCATCTTTGACCTGCTGCGGGACAGGTGGCAAGGACCGCATCGCACGCGGAATCTTGTGAAGCAGGTCCTGGGGCTGGTTCCGATGGTGGTCGTGCTGGCTGCTCCGGGACGCGTGCTGATCCAACTGAAAAATCCGGCGGACACGGCACACGCCGCAACCCTCGCGCAGATCGACCAATGGGCTTACCGGGGATGCGAGGTGATTGCCGTGATTGTGATTCTGCAGTTGGTGTGGATGGTGGGGCGGATGAGCATCGAAGCGCATCGCCGGCGGCTGGCCGCAGTCAGGTAGCGTAAGCCAAGGCGAAATCGTTGCGACAGGGCGACCGGCGGAAGGGTGCGGGCGGCTTCACACCTGCATCACTTCCGCTTCCTTCTTTTGCGACAGCTCTTCCATGCGGCGGATTTCGGCGTCGGTCATCTTCTGCACTTCTTCGAGCGCGCGCTTCTCTTCGTCTTCGCTGATCTTTTTGTCCCTGGTGAGTTTCTTGAGGGCCTCATTTCCGTCGCGGCGGACGTTGCGCACAGCGGTGCGGTGATCCTCAAGGACCTTGTGAAGATGCTTGCAGACCTCGCGACGGCGCTCTTCGGTCATGGGCGGCACAGGGACGCGAATGATCTTGCCGTCGGAGAGAGGATTGAAGCCCAGGTCGGCAGCCTGGATGGCTTTCTCAACCTCTTTCAGGACGGTCGGGTCCCAGGGAGAAATGATAATGAGCTGCGGTTCGGGCGCGGAGAGCTGGGCGATCTGGTTGATCGGGGTAAGCGTGCCGTAGTAGTCCACTTTGACCTGGTCGAGCATGTGCACGCTGGCGCGGCCGGTGCGCGTGGCGGCCAGATTGGCCTGAAAGTCCGCGACCGACTGGTCCATGCGCCGCTTGAGGTCGCCCGCGACTCCCTTGAGTGCCGGATTGCCATCCATGAACGATGCCATTGAAGACTCCTTGCTAAATGCCACATAAGGCAACTGCTATTCTACAAAAACCGGCCGCCGGCGGTGCTCAGGCAGAGCAAAAAGCCGCACCGCCGCCGCGATCGTACCCCATCCCGGGAGGCACAATTTTATGTTTCGGTCCGTTGCGATCCTCTTTGCAGCCATGGCGCTCAACGTGACGGCCGCCGCCGCTGGCCAGCAGGCGCCTCATGCGGGCGCGGCAAGGCTCGATTTTCAAGCGGTCGGAGCGCCTCTTGCCCCAGATCCGGTGCAGGCGCAAATCGCGGCGGCACTTAAGATGGCTTCGCCCGAGCGAATCAAGGCCAATATTTCCCGGTTGGTGGGTTTTTATAACCGCTCGACGGTTTCCTCGACCGAGACCGACCTGAAGCCGGGAACAGGCGTGCTGGCTGCCGCGGATTGGATCAAGTCGCAATTCGACAGCTACAGCGCCGATTGCGGCGGATGCCTCGAAGTATCGTTCGACGAATTCGTCGAGCAGCCGGGGCCGGGATACAACGGAGGCCGTCCGCGCATCGTCAAGCCGACTCCGCTGCGCAACGTGGTGGCGATTCTCAAAGGCAGCGATCCGGTTGCCGGCAAGCGCATGTACCTTGTCACCGGTCACTACGACTCGCGCGAGACCGACGTGATGAATACGCACAACCCGGCGCCCGGAGCCAACGACGACGCCACCGGCACGGCGGTTTCAATGGAAGCCGCGCGGATCTTAAGCAAATTCAAGTTTCCGGCCACCATTGTTTTTGTCTGCGTGGCCGGCGAAGAGCAGGGTCTGTTCGGGTCGCGCCATCTGGCCGAGCGTGCCCGCAAAGAAGGCTGGCAGCTTGAAGGTGTGCTGAACAACGATATTGTCGGCGGCGACACCACGCCCGGCGAAAAGCTGCAATCGAAGCAGCGCGTGCGCGTGTTTTCCGAGGGCATCGATCCCGCCGCGACCATCGAGCAGATCCGGCAGATTGTGAATACCGGCGCGGACAACGATTCGCCTTCGCGGCAACTGGCGCGCGAGATTCTTGCCGTGGGCCGCACCTATACGCTCGCAACGCTGCATCCCATCATGGAACTGCGCCTCGATCGCTTCCTGCGCGGGGGCGACCATCGCTCCTTCAACGATGCAGGCTTCGCGGCGGTGCGTTTCACTGAATGGCGCGAAAACTTCGACCATCAGCATCAGAGTGTGCGCCTCGAGAACGGCAAACAGTACGGCGATCTGCTCCAGTACGTCGACTTCAACTACGTAGCCCAGGTGACGCGGCTCAATATGGCCACTCTGGCAACGCTGGCCAGCTCGCCTGGGGTTCCGCAACGTGTGCGCGTCAGCACATCGAACCTCGACAACGACACGATTCTCAAGTGGGACCCGCCGGCAAGCTATGCACAGACGGTGAAGTACCAGATCGTCTGGCGCGAGACATCGGTTAACAACTGGGAGTACGCCGTCGATGCGTCGAAGTTTCCCGGCGCCGGGCCCAACAGCGCGCGCCTGCCGGTTTCGAAGGATAATGTATTTTTTGGCGTGCGCGCTTGCACTGCGGCCGGCATCTGCAGCCAGGCCGTGACGCCGGTGCCCAGCCGCGACTGAGCGCGCGGACCGTCAACGAGCGCGTTGGCCCGAAGTCGTCAAGCGAAGATCACGCGGAGACAGATTGGCGGACACTGGTCGACTTGAACGAAGCCGCTGGCGCGGCGGACACTGGGCGTGCGATATTTTCGGCATCATGGGCCTCTACGGCGTTCGGAATCGCCTTTCGCCACCTGCTTCTATCTCTTTATTATTCTGTCGATTGTTGGCGAAAGCCGATTCAATTCCCATAGCCTGACCGCATCCGCCGCAAACGCCAGCGGCTCCCTTCCAGCCGCTGTATCCGAAGCTCCCGAGCCAAGATGATTCAGGGGCGGAGTGTTGCACGCGGGCGCTCCAGATACAGCACTAAGACTTTTGAGGACTTATCGGCTTCTCGTATAGTGCATTGCCGATCTGACGCCGGCCGACATGCCGTGCGGTCAGATCGCCGCGCCGCGCTCAGTTGCCGAAGTCGACGGGGAGCTCTTGTTTGGCCTTCCACAGGAGTTCATCGAAGTCGTCGCTATAAACCATCGCAGTCCCGTAATAATTCGCCGTCACGACGCGCCTGCCGTTCGGCGAAAACGCGGCGGTATTGACGGGACCTGCATACCCGAAAAGCGTGGCCAGGAGACGGCCACTTGCGGCGTCCCAGATGCGCGCCGTGCTGTCCCTACTCGCTGTGACGATGTGTTTGCCGTCCGGCGAAAACGCGGCGGAGAAGAGCCAGCCGGTATGCCCGGAAAGCGTGGCCAGGAGACGGCCGCTTCCGGCGTCCCAGACGCGCGCCGTGTTGTCCCAGCTCGCCGTGACGACGCGTTTGTCGTCCGACGAAAACGTGGCGGAGAAGACAAAGTCGGTATGCCCGGAAAGCGTGGCCAGCAGATGACCGTCTCCGGCATCCCAGATGCGCGCCGTGTGGTCGTTGCTCGCCGTGACGACGCGTTTGTCGTCCGGCGAAAACGCGGCGGTATTGACCGCAGCGGTATGCCCGGAAAGCGTGGCCAGGAGGCGGCCGCTTTCCGCGTCCCAGATGCGCGCCGTCTGGTCGTCGCTCGCTGTGACGATGCGTTTTCCGTCCGGCGAAATGGCGGCGGTATCGACGCGATCGGTATGCCCGGAAAGCGTAGCCAGGAGGCGGCCGCTTTCCGCGTCCCAGACGCGCGCTGTGTGGTCCTCACTTGCCGTGACGATGTGTTTGCCGTCCGGCGAAAAGGCGGCGGTATGGACCGCGCTGGTATGCCCGGAAAGCGTAGCCAGGAGGCGGCCGCTCTCGGCATCCCAAATGCCCGCCGTGTGGTCCGCGCTCGCCGTGACAACGCGTTTGCCGTCCGGCGCAAATGCGGCGGCATTGACGGGACCTGTATGCCCGGCAAGCGTGGTCAGAAGGCGACCGCTTTCGGCATCCCAAATGCGCGCCGTTCGGTCCGGGCTCGCCGTGACGATGCGCTTTCCCTCCGGAGAAAATGTGGCCATAAAGACAGAGCCGTTATGCCCAGAAAGCGTGGCCAGGAGCCGGCCGCTTTCCTCATCCCAGAGGCGCGCCGTGTCGTCGTCGCTCGCTGTGACTAGGTGTTTGCCGTCCGGCGAAAAGGCGGCAGTATAGATCGCGCCGGTATGGCCGGAAAGCGTGGCCAGAAGGTGACCGCTTTCGGTATCGCAAATGCGCGCCGTGTGGTCCGCGCTCGCCGTGACGATGCGTTTTCCGTCCGGCGAAAATGCGGCACTACTGACCACGTCGCCATGCCCGGAAAGAGTTACCAGGAGGCGGCCGCTTTCGGCATCCCAGATGCGCGCCGTGTGGTCGTCACTCGCTGTGACTATCTGTTTGCCGTCCGGCGAGAACGCGGCCGATCCGACGTTGTGGGTATGTCCGGAAAGCGTAGCCAGGAGGCGGCCGCTATCCGCATCCCAAACGCGCGCCGTGCGGTCCCAACTCGCCGTGACGATGCGTTTGCCGTCCGGCGAAAACGCGGCGTCGAGAACGCGTTCGGTATGCCCAGAAAGCGTAGCCAGGAGGCGGCCGCTTTCCGCACCCCAAATGCGCGCCGTGTCGTCCAGACTTGCCGTGACGATGCGTTTGCCGTCCGGCGAAAACGCGGCGGTATGGACCGCGTCGGCATGCCCGGAAAGCGTGGCCAGAAGGCGGCCACTTTCGGCATCCCAGATACGCGCTGTGTGGTCACCGCTCGCCGTGACGACGCGTTTGCCGTCAGGCGAAAACGCAGCGTCGAAAATGCGTTCGGTATGTCCGGAAAGCGTAGCCAGGAGGCGGCCGCTTTCCGCGTCCCAGACGCGCGCTGTGTGGTCTTCACTTGCCGTGACGATTTGTTTGCCGTCCGGCGAAAAGGCGGCTGACCAGACAGTGTCGGTATGCCCGGAAAGCGTAGCCAGGAGGCGGCCGCTTTTCGCGTCCCAGACACGCGCCGTGTCGTCCGCGCTCGCCGTGACGATGCGTTCGCCGTCAGGCGAATACACCGCTTGCATTACGGCGTCCTTATGATGAAGTATGAACCGCTCCCGCGGCGCCTCTAAAACAACGCTCAGAGCGATGCTTGCTTCCTCGGTCTTCGATCGCTCTACGGCTTCGACCGCCTCTCGCAACGCCAGGCCCGCGTCGACTCCCAAATCCTGCTGGGCCTCGACGGAGAGGGCGCGTGATTCCGCCTGAGCTTCGCGCACGCCAGCCTGCCTCCACTGCCAGAGGGCGAACCCGGCGAGCCCCGCAAAGGTAAGAACCAGCGCCGTCGAGACCGCGACAACGATGCGCTGCTGGTGGTGGCGCCGCCGCTCATCGCGGCGTTTCAGGTCGTCGTAGTTGATGCCCAGAATGCCGGCCACCAGCTTGAGCTTGGCATCGGTCTTTCCATCCATGCCCGGCCTAGCGTCGGCCGCAATGGGCTCGGTTGGCTGATTCTTATCGAGATTGCCGTGTGCTCCGAGTGCATACTTCATCGCTTCTGGAAAACACTCGGCCTCCGCGCAGAATCCCGGCTTCCCATCGGCTGCGTTTGGCTCGCCGTCGACGATCAGAGCCAGGATGCGGTTAGCCCTTCCGAGTCTCTTGAATTCCAGGATCTCCTGGTTGACCCAGCGCGACTTTCCCGCCCGCGGCGAGCAAATCACAATCAGACAACGGGATTGCTCGAGCGCCTGGGCAATCATCGAACCCAGGTCCGAGTTCGTCGGCAATTCCTCGCGGTCGCGAAAAATAGGAAAAATCCTGCGCGGGACGGATTCTCCAGACCCGGATTCAGTGCCGGCCAGGGGCTTTGGCACCTTGAAGGTCTCCAGTGCGTTGTGCAGCCAGTCGCCCCATTTCTTGTCGGCATGGCTATAGCTGATGAATGCCCAGTATTTGAATTCCGTCCCCATAACTTGCCTCGGAAGTCGCATCTGAAAGTGGTTACAGCACTGGACCGCTGTTACGGCTCTTCTGATTCCACCGTCAGGAGAAGGAGAGAAGCGTTGCCGGATGTGTGCAGGGATTATATGTTGCGGGCTGCGGTTGTTCCAAGGCACCGGTGTACGCAGACGGATCTCCGTGCTTCAAAGGGTGGGGCGGCTGTCCCGCATAGGTCCTTGCAAACGTTAGGTTCCTATCGGGACTGCCCCGGCTGACGAGGCGAAGTTGAGCCCGGTGCATTCGTCCGGGGCAGTTTCGATAGGATCGTTTGAACTGAGCCTCA
>Ga0335078_10000556_pt1 | contig 57168 bp, 51 predicted proteins | sample Lox_Sample_32_FD_206711 | JGI IMG/M metagenome (GOLD analysis project Ga0335078, IMG submission 206711) | Soil microbial communities from Loxahatchee National Wildlife Refuge, Florida, United States - Lox_Sample_3.2 | ecosystem: Environmental > Terrestrial > Soil > Wetlands | place: USA... | reverse complement strand
ATTGCTGAGCACCTGTCGGCGCCGAGTTTGCTAACCAGCTTCTCGGCGCGGTCTTTGGCCTTTTCGTAGTTGAACAGCACGCGTGCGCCGGCCTCGACGAACATGCGGACGGTGGCCGCGCCAATGCCGCGCGAGCCGCCGGTGATAATGGCGACCTTGCCTTTGAGGGAAATATTCATAGGCAATGAGAATTGCACACTTCCCGGCACTCCTCAGCAGGAAAATTCTCGGCCACGGATTCACGCGGATTTTCGCGGATCAAAATCAACAAACTCTTGTTTTCAATCCGCGTTGATCCGCGTAACCTCTGGCCCGGAAGTTTGTTTGGACCGGCGACACCGAGCCCCTACATCAGCCATAGCGCGTCCACATCCACAATCAGCTGGGTGCGCGGAACTTTCTCCTGCGCTGCGTAGGCCAGCATCGCTCGCAGCGTTGCATTCAGCTTTTCGCGGCTGGGCGATTTCAGCACCAGGTGATAACGGTAATCCTGCTTGAGGCGCGCGATGGGCGCGGCTGCTGGCCCCAGCACGCGGACGCCTTCGTGCCGCGTCTTCTCGAACCAGCGGCCCAGAGCGCCGGACCATTGCAGAGCTTCATCCAGTTTGTCGCTGCGCACCAGCACGTTGGCCAGCGCGCTGTAAGGCGGATAGTGCATCCAGCTGCGGAATTGCAGTTCTTTGTCGTAGAAGCCGGTGAAATCGTGGTGCGCGGCGTACTGCACGGCATAATGATCTGGGAAGTAAGTCTGCAATACCACCTTGCCCGGAGTCTGCCCGCGCCCGGCGCGCCCCGCGACCTGAGTGAGCAACTGGAAGGTGCGTTCGGCGGCGCGGAAGTCGGGAAACCCCAGCGCGGCATCGGCGGCGATCACGCCCACCAGGGTCACACCGTGAACATCGTGGCCCTTGGCGATCATCTGCGTGCCCACCAGAATATCAAGCTGGCCTTCGTTCAGCGCGTTCAGGGCGCGCTCGAAATCCTCGTGGCTGCGGACGGTATCGCGGTCGAGTCGCCCGATGCGCGCCTGGGGAAAGAGCCCGTGTAGAAGTTCCTCCAGCTTTTCAGAGCCCGTGCCCAGAAAATACACATACTCGCTGCCGCAGTTGCCGCACACCTTGGGAACGCGCGCCGCGAATCCGCAATAGTGGCACTGCATGCGGTGGGTGCGCTTATGGTGAGTCAGCGCGACCGCGCAATTCTTGCACTGCATGGTGTGGCCGCAGGCGCGGCACAGCACCACCGGGGAGTAGCCGCGGCGGTTGAGGAGCACCATGACCTGTTCCTGGCGTTCGAGGCGGTGTTTGATTTCCGCCAGCAGCTTGCGCGAGATCACCTGCTCCTGGCCGGTTTCCTGGAACTCCTGCCGCATGTCAATCAGTTCGACTTCGGGCAGCGGGCGCTGCTCCACCCGGTCAGGCAGTTCGAGCAGGGCATATTTGTTTTTCTTGGCGTTGAAATAAGATTCCAGCGAGGGCGTGGCTGAGCCCAGCACTACGGTGGCGTCCGCCATTTTGGCGCGTACTACGGCGACATCGCGGGCGTGGTAGCGCGGAGTCTCTTCCTGCTTATATGACGAATCCTGCTCCTCATCGACGATGAGCAGCGCCAGATCGGCGACCGGCGCAAACACGGCCGAACGCGTGCCCACCACCACCCGCGCTTCGCCGCGCTTGATGCGGTGCCACTGCTCGGCGCGCTCTTTGTCGGAAAGCGCGGAGTGCAAGATGGCGACCTCATCGCCGAAGACCTGATGCAGATCCGCCGCCACGGCGGGGGTAAGCCCGATTTCAGGGACCAGGAGAATGGAGCAGCGGCCCGCGTCAAGCACCCATCGCATAGCTGCAAGATATACCGCGGTTTTGCCCGAGCCGGTGACGCCGTGCAGCAGCATGCCGGCAAACTTGTGCGCATCTACTTCTCCGCGAACGCGCGCCAGTGCCCGCTGTTGCGCCGGGCTGAACTGAAAATCGAGTTGGGAAGGCCGAGCTTTAAGCTGGGATCGTGTCAGAGCTTCGGGCTCGTCAACCAGTTCGACTAGTCCGCGCTTCACTAGCGTCGCCAGCGTGGTACGCGGAACATCGAGAGTACGGAGCGTTTCCACCGCGACCTTGCCCCCAGCGGCCGCCAGCTTATCAACCAAGGCCTGCTGGTTCGCATTGAGCTTGCCTTCGGCGTTTCTAAGAACAGCGACTTTTACTATGCGGGAGGCGTCGCGCGCGCCGGAGAAATCCTCCCGCGTGATCCACTTCTTGCGCGCCATGCCAGCGAGCAGGGCCTTCGATGCCCTGGTCGCGCCGCGCAGCGTTCCTTCTTTTATGAGTTCGCGGTCAGCGTCCTCGCGGCCCGCCAGATATTCAAGCACGCAAAATTCCGCGAACTGGTCTTCAGGAGTCTTGCGCGACCGTGCCGAAGAGCCCGACATGCCCGCCAGATGCAGCGCCATGAGGCCTTCTTCGTTGATGCGATAGCCGACGGCCCGCTTGAACTCCGCGCCCAGCGGAAGCATGGTACGGAAGACCTCACCCAGCGGCGCCAGGTAGTAATCGGCAATCCATTTGCCCAGGCGGAGCAACTGATCGTCGAGCACCGGGACGGAATCAAGCGCACTCAGAACATTTTTGGTTTCGACCGGCGGCTTGCGCTCATGCAGCTCAGTGACAATGCCCGAGAGCCGCTTCTGCCGGAAAGGCACAAGCACCCGACCGCCCACCACCGGCAACATTCCCTCAGGAATGTTGTAGGTGAAGACGGTATCGAGCGGCACGGGCAGCGCAACGTCGCAGAACATGGGTAGCGCCGGCGGCCATTCGACTGTGCTCATGGCAGGGCCGCCGGCAAGTCGAATGGTAACAAACGCGCAGCGCGGCCCAGGATCAGCTCGTGTAGACCATCTGGCGCGGCGAGAGTGCCTGCCCCATTCCAGTTTCCTTGCCCCAGTTCCTCACCACACCCGGCAAACCTTTTCCTTAGGCTTCACCATGGGCTGGCCGGCTTTGCAGGAGAATGCTTCGCCGAACTCGGGCATATTCACCACCACGCCATTCACGCGGTACTTCACCGGCGAGTGCGGATCGCTGATTGCCCAATCGCGCAACTGCTCAGGACGCGCGTTGCCGCAGGCCCACTGGGCAAAGCCGATGAAATAACGCTGATCGGGCGTAAGGCTGTCTATCGGACGTAAGTTCTGGTCTTTGGTCGCCGCCTTCCACGCGATGTAGGCCAGAATCGTTCCGCCCAGGTCGGCGACGTTTTCGCCCTCCGTCAGCTTGCCGTTGATGTGAATGTCGTCCACGGCGGTGTACTGCGCATACTGGTCCACTACGCATTGCGCGCGCTGGGTGAACTTCTCAGCATCTTCCTTGGTCCACCAGTCGCGCAGGTTGCCTTTGGCGTCGAACTGGCGGCCTTCATCGTCGAAGGCATGCGTCAGTTCGTGGCCGATGGTCGAGCCGGTGTCGCCATAGTTCGGCGCCGCGTCCATCTTGGGATCGTCGAGCGGAGGCTGCAGCACACCGGCGGGGAAATTGATGTCATTCATCTGCGGATTGTAGTAAGCATCCACGGTCGGCGGCGTCATGTCCCACTCGCCGCGGTCCACGGGCTGGCCGATCTTGTTCAGTTCGCGGTGCGATTCAAAGACGATGGCGTTGCGCATGTCTCCGGCAAAGTCGGTGGGCATGATTGCGACCGAGCTGTAATCGCGCCACTTGTCGGGGTAGCCGATCTTGTTGCGAATTGCGTGCAGCTTCACCAGGGCCTGCTGTTTGGTCTGCGGGCTCATCCAGTCGAGCTGGTTGATGCGCTCCTCCATGGCCTGCTCGATATACTTCACCATATCCAGCGTGCTCTGTTTCAACTCCGGGGAGAACACCTGGCGCACGTAGGCCTGGCCCAGCGCTTCTCCCAGATTGTTATCGGTGTATTGCACGCAGCGCTTCCAGCGCGGCTGGATCTTTTCTGCTCCCCGCAGGTACTTTCGGTAGAAGTCGAAATTTTCCTCCACGAACGGAGCAGAGAGAAATGCAGCATACGAATTGACCAACTGAAAGCGCAGATAATTCTTCCAGTTCTGCAACGATTGCTGCTTGATCTGGATGTTCAATTCTTTGAAGTACTGGGGCGCGGCAACATTTACGGTCTCAAACTTGGGGGCCTTCGCAGTTTCGAAAAACTCGGCCCAATTGAAATCCGGCGCCAGCGCGCCCAATCCTGCGAGGCTCATTTTATTCTTCTGTTTGTAGGGATCGCGGCGCTCTACCGCGGTCCAGGAAGCCTTGGCCAGCGCAGTCTCCACACGCATAACGACGGCGGCGTTCTTAGCGGCGGCTTCGGGTGAATCGCCGGTCAACTCGAATATCTTCTGCACATGCTGCTGGTAGCGGGCGCGAATCTCTTTCGACTTCGCGTCGGTCTTCGTATAGTAGTCGCGGTCGGGGAGGCCGATCCCGCCCTGGTCCACTACGGCAATCTGCTGCTCGGTATCATCGGGGTCCTGCATTGAGCCGGCGCCAAACATGAGCTGGCTGCCCACGATCATCAACTGCAGATTGGCAGCGACCGTAGCCAGGTCTTTCTTGGACTTTATCGCGGTAATAGAATCCAGCTGCGGCTGAATTGCCGAAAGGCCGCGCTTGTTCACGGTGTCTTCATCCATGCAGGCAGCGTAGAAGTCGCCGACTTTCTGGGTAACGGCATCGCGGTCTTTGGCTGTGGCGGCCTGCTCCAGGATGTGGCGCAGCAGGGCCAGGTTGTCTTCGTGGAGCTTCGAATACACGTCCCAGGAGGTGCGGTCCGGCGGAATCGGGTTCTGCTTCAGCCAGCCGCCGCACGCGTACTGGTAGAAATCCACGCACGGATCGGTGGAGCGGTCCATGAAATCGAGGTCGAGGCTTGGGGTGTAGGGCAGGGAGAAGTTGCCGCCGCCGGACTGCGAAGTCGAATCCGGCGACTGCGCCTGGACCCACAGAGCCGAGGTTACGAGCACCCACAACGCGGCCGATCTGCTGACTAGTCTGACTAGTCCGAACAAATTCTTCATGGATTCACCTGCGGGATGTATTTCAAACATATGCGAAAGGGAACCAGCCACTATACGGTATAGGCGAACCCCGCCGCGGCTATTTACGGAGCCTGCCCGCGGAGAGTTCCATCTCTGATGGACGGCCAAGAGGCGGGTTGGTTAGGGAAAATAAGCCCGGAGCTCGCTACGTGGCCAATGATTCGTGAGCGATCCGCATTGCCAACAGTGTTTCCGCCTAATAGAATCCTTGCATTGGGCGGGCTCTGTCACGGCTGCCGCGAGGGCAATTGAACAAGGTCATCGCCATTTATCCCGGCTCGTTTGATCCGCCGACCAACGGGCATCTGGATCTGATTGCGCGGGGAAGCAAGATCTTCGACGAACTGGTGGTAGCGATCCTGCGCAATCCCGAGAAGGACCCGCTGTTCAGCCTGGCCGAACGCCAGGGGATGCTGGAAGCCCTGACCGTGGACTTCGGCAATGTCCGCGTGGACACGTTCGACGGCCTGACGGTGGATTACGCCAGCCAGCTTGGGGCGGCGGCGGTGCTGCGCGGGATTCGCGCGCTCAGCGACTATGAATACGAGCTGCAGATGGCGCTGATGAACCGCAAGCTGCGGCCCGAATTGGAAACTGTGTTCATGATGCCCTCGAACCAGTATTCCTATCTCAGTTCGCACCTGGTGCGGGAGATTGCCCACCTGGGCGGCTCCATCAAAGGCCTGGTGCCGGAAATGGTGGAAGAAAAACTGAGAGAGAAGTTGGACGCAGTGCTGAAGAAGTGAACCTTAAGCGCACTTCGCGAACTTTGCGGTTACGCTTTTACCGCAAAGATCACAAAGTCCGCAAAGAAAACCGCGAAAGCAGGAGAGTATGACCCCAGTCACCGAAGCTGTGCCAGCGCTGAAATTGAGCGAACGCATCAATCGCATTGAGCCCTCGGCCACTATGGCCGTGGTGGCCGAAGCCGAGAAGCTGCGCCAGCAGGGTGTGGACGTAGTGGACTTTGGCGCGGGCGAGCCGCATTTTGCCACGCCGCAACACATCAAAGAAGCGGCGATCACCGCCATCCACGCCAACTTCAGCAAGTACACGGCGGTGGGCGGCACGGCTGAGCTGCGCGATGCCATCGTGCACCGCCACGCGGTTGACTTCGACTCCGACTACCGGCGCGAAGAGGCGATGGCCTCGGTCGGCGGCAAACATGCGTTGTTCAACGCTATTCAGGTGCTGGTGGACCACGGCGACGAAGTCATCCTGCCGGTCCCCTACTGGGTTTCGTTCAAGGACATCGTGCGCTACGCCGGCGGCAAGTGCGTGCTGCTGGAAACCGACGAAGCCGATGGCTTCCGCATCACGGCGGAGATGGTCGCCCGCCTGCTCACGCCTCGGACCAAGCTGATTATTTTGAACTCGCCATCGAATCCTTCGGGAGCCGTGATGTCGCCGGCGGACCTTGCCGCGGTAGTTCGTATAGCCGCGGAGCGCGGCATCTGGGTGCTCTCGGACGAGTGCTATGTCTACTTGAACTACACGGACCGGCGCTTCTCTGTGGGTTCATTGCGCGAGCAGCGGGAGCGCTTCGTGATCATCGGGTCGCTTTCGAAAACTTATGCTATGACCGGCTGGCGGCTAGGCTACGCGCTTGCACCGGCGCCGGTGATCAGCGCTATGCAGAAGCTGCAGAGCCAGTCCACTTCGAATCCGACTTCAATCGTGCAGAAGGCTGCCGTTACCGCACTCAAAGGTCCCCAGGAGTGCGTTGAGGAAATGCGGCTGGAATACGTCAAGCTGCGTGACCTCGTGGTTGCAGGCTTGCGCGCAATTCCTGGCGTGAAGTGCAATTTGCCGGAAGGGGCGTTTTACGTGTATCCCAATATTTCGGCGTTCTTCGGCCGCAGCGGGGTGAACTCGGCGGCCGACCTGGCCGGGAAGCTGCTGCGGGAATTCCACGTGGCAGCCGTGCCGGGCGAAGGCTTTGGTACCCGCGAGCACATCCGGGTATCCTACGCTACCTCGCAGGCCGAACTCGACCGCGGCCTGGAGCGCATGCGGCGCTTCCTGGCATCGCTGTGACTAGTCGTCGGTCGTCGGCCGTCACTGTTCAGGAAGGCCGCCCAGTCGGGTTTTGCTGACGGCTGACTACCGGCGACCGCTCCCCATGAGCGACCTCTATCCATTGTTGATGTCTCCTGCATTTGACCCTCGTCCCTGGGGCGGACTGGATTTGTCGCCGATTTATCCGAACCATCGCTTCACCGAGCGCATCGGGGAAGCGTGGCTCACGGGTGACGGCTGCCGTGTAGCGAATGGGCCGCTGAAAGGCAAAACGTTGGGCGAACTCAGCTCGCACTACGGACGCGAATTGGTGGGCGAATCTCCCACCGACCCCGGCCGCTTTCCCTTGCTGCTGAAGTTCTTGTTCCCGCACGAGAAGCTTTCCGTGCAGGTGCATCCTGATGATGAGACCGCTCGCGGTTCCGGCCTGCCGAACGGAAAAACGGAGTGCTGGTATATTGCCCATGCTGAACCGGGAGCCCAGATCGCGCTGGGGCTGAAGGCGGGAGTTACGCGGACTCAATTCGAGCAGGCGATCCACGAAAATCGCGCCGAGGAGTTGCTTAACTGGATCAACGTCTTTCCCGGCGAAATGATTTATGTAGCAGGCGGCACGGTGCACACGCTGGGCCCGGGATCGGTGATCGTAGAGACACAGCAGCAGTCCGACACGACCTATCGCCTGTACGACTACGGCCGCCCGCGCGACTTGCACCTGAAAGACGGCCTAGCGGCGATGAAAGAGAAAGTAGCATCGGGAAAAACCGTGCTGCCTGCGCCGGTGAGCCTGAATGGGTCGCCCGACCGCATTTCACCTCTGATCGCCTCCGCGCGTTTTGTAGTGGACCGGTTTGAGATGAAGCAGCCACACGCCTTCCACACTCGCGACGGATGGGGAGGGAGTTCCGTTCAGATTCTTGTAGCGGTGGAAGGTTGCGGGCTGGTGGAAGCCAGGGGAATGGAACCGGTGATGCTGGCCAAGGGCGATGCGGTCGCGGTTCCGGCCGGGCTCCGCGAGTTTTCCGTTCGCCCGCAGTGGCAGATAGAGTTCCTGAAGGCATTCGTGCCGGGAGTTCCTCTGCCCGAGCCGGCGACGATCTAGCTCTTTATTTTGACAGCTCGTGAAAGATGCCTGCGAAAACAAAGCCCAATTTCTATCCCGTGATTCTCGCCGGCGGGCGCGGCACACGCTTCTGGCCGCTCAGCCGCAAGCGCCGGGCCAAGCAACTGCTGGCGCTCGACGGCAAGCGCACCATGATTCAGCAGACCGTGGCGCGCCTGCTGCCGCTCGCTCCGGCAAAGCGTTTCTGGGTCATCACCAACACCGAATTGCGGCGCGAAATCGTCCGCCAGTTGCCGCGTTTGCCCGATTCCCAGATCATTGCGGAGCCTGTGGGACGCAACACCGCCCCCGCCATCGGCTTGGCGGCGTTCATCCTTCTGCGAAGCGATCCGGACGCGATAATTGGACTGTTCCCTTCCGATCACGTCATCGCCGATGAAAAGGAATTTCGCCGCACTCTCGCCAGCGGGATAGAAATCGCCGCCGCGGGCGAGAATATCGTCGTGCTGGGCGTTCGCCCCACGCGCACGGAGACCGGCTACGGATACATCGAGGCCGGAGCAGTCTGGGATGGCACGGCCTCGCGCGTGCGCCGCTTTACCGAGAAGCCGGAGGCTGCCCGCGCCGCCGAATTTCTTCAAGCCGGCAATTATTTCTGGAATAGCGGCATGTTTCTGTGGAGCGCGCGCACTCTGGCCAACGCCCTGCGCGAACACCTTCCCAAGACGGCTGTGTTGCTGGAGCAAATCGCCGCGTCGTTCGCTACCCGCAATTTCGCCGCCAGTTTCAGGCGCCTTTACCCTACGTGTGAAAACATCAGCATTGACTATGCGGTGCTCGAGCCGCGTTCGACGAAAGGCGAACAAGCCTCGAATATCATTTGCCTTCCGGCGAGCTTCGGCTGGAACGATCTGGGCTCATGGACCGCCCTGCACGAGTACCTTTCCAGCAAGAGTCTGTGTGTTGACGGCAACCTAATTTCGAGCCAGGGCGTCCTTGCAATGAACGCCACCGGCAACTACATTCGTGCTCCGGGAAAATTCGTGGCTGCCGTCGGCGTAGACGACCTGATCGTGGTGGAAACTGATGACGCGCTTCTGGTGACCACACGCGAGCACGCTCAGGACGTCGGCAAAGTGGTGAGGTATTTGGACGAAAGGAAACTAGATAGACTCGTCTAGTCGTTGGCCCTTGGCCGTTAGTCGTTAGCCAAGAGCAAGTCAACGACCAACGACCAATGACTAACGACTGCCCCATCAAGTTCGGCACTGACGGTTGGCGCGCCATCATTGCGGACGATTTCACCTTTGAGAACGTGCGGCGCGCCGTGGCCGCAATCGCCGGTTACGTCCTCAAGCATGAGGATCACACGCGTGGCGTGATCGTCGGCTACGACACTCGTTTCATCTCCAAGCAGGCGGCGCGAGTTGCGGCTGAAGCCCTCGCAGGCGCCGGAATTCCGGTGAAGCTGTCCAATGATTACTCGCCCACTCCTTCTGTTTCCTACGCGGTTAAGAATTGGGGAGCGGCGGGCGGCGTGGTCATTACCTCAAGCCACAATCCGTGGAACTGGAACGGAGTGAAGTTCAAGGGCAAGTTCGGCGGCTCGGCTACGCCCACCATTATGAAGATCGTCGAGTCGGAACTCGCAAACGGCACACGTCCGGCAGGCCCGGAGGCACTCATCGAAGAAGTTGATCTGAAGCAGTCCTACATCGAGGCCATTTGCCGCTTCGCCGACCTGGATTTGATTGCCAAAGCGAATTTCAAATTCGCCATTGATTCCATGTACGGTTCCGGGCGCGGGTTGCTGGCGCAGATTTTTGGCCAGCGTGGGATTGAGCACGTTGCTATCCGGCAGGAACTGAATCCGCTTTTTCCAGGCATCAATCCCGAGCCGATTGAGCCGCACGTAGCCCAGTTACAGGAAGTGGTGGTCAAGCAGGGTTGCGATGCGGGCTTCGCCAACGATGGCGACGCCGATCGTATTGGCGCGGTCGCCGAAGACGGCAGCTTTGTGGATGCACACAAGATCTTTTCCGTGCTCCTTCGCTGGCTGATGGAGCGGCGCAAGTGGCCCGGGGAAGTGGTGCGCGCCTTCAACACGACCCGTATGGCAGATCGAATTGCGGCGCGCTTTGGCCGCAAAGTAAACGAGTGTCCCATTGGCTTCAAACACGTCGCCGACCTCATGATGGAGCGCGAAATCGTGATCGGCGCGGAAGAGTCCGGCAGCATCGGCTACTCCCGCTTTCTGCCGGAGCGCGATGGCATTCTCAACGCGCTGCTGCTGGCCAACGTGATGGCTGAGGAAGGTAAGCCGCTCGGCCATCTGGTCGCCGATCTGCAACGCGATTTCGGGCCGCACTTCTACGGCCGCCGCGATCTGCATATTCCGGAGAACGTCAAGCAAAACGCCATCGAGCGGGCCCGCTCGGAGCAGACGCGCAAGCTGGGGAAATACGCTGTGCTCAAGAAAGAAGGGCTCGACGGCATCAAGTTCTTTCTCGACGCGCCCATGGGTGGCAACGGCGCTGAAGCCTGGATTCTCTTCCGCGCCTCTGGAACCGAGCCTCTATTGCGGGTCTACGCCGAGGCCGCGTCGCCGGAGCTGGTGGATGAAATGCTCGCCAGCGCGGAAGAATTCGTAGGAGCGTAGCGTCCGTTTTAGTGTAGGCGCGTGCGTCCCGCCCGTGCGAGGGCAGTGTCGAATTCCGGTTTCGATATCGGAGAAGGATGCACGGGCGGGGGCGCCCGCGCCTACACGATGAATATCTGCTGCAAAGCGTTCTCAACCAACTTCAAAGCAACGACCCAGCTCGCACGCGCATGTTCTTCGTCGTTGCCGTATCCAAAAAGATAAAGAGTGATGTAGAACCCGTCGCGCACTTCACCACTGTGGCGATAGAAACAGCGGCGGATCAGGCATTCGGCGGCGGCCGGGATCTCCGGCGCGCGCCGTAGGAGAGCGGTAAGGCGTTCTGCAAGCTGCTCGTGATCGGAGAAGGAGAACTGGCGTTCTTCTTCGCGGAAAAGCAAGTCAACGTAGGAACCGAACTTCAGAGCAGCGGCAAAGACTTCTTCTTCCGGGCTGATGTCGGGAGTTGTCCAAGCATCGCATTTGGCCGTTTCCAGAAAACTCTTGGGCGAATTGATCGCGGCCAGGAATTCGCCCAGCTCCGGCGTGCGGTGGGCTTCTTCGATCTGCGACAGCAGCTCGGGCTGCCGTTTCAAATCGTAGTATCGAAGTCTCCCTTCCGGATCGGACCAGGGAAATTCCAGCGCCTCATCTTCCGCGCCCAGTTCGACCCCGAAGTCAGCTTCCATCCGGGAATCATAGCTGAGGGTTGAATGCAGGCGCAGGCGTCCTGGCCCGTGCGCCCCGCTCTCCGAAGTCGAACCCGTGATTCAGTCGCGCTCCCGCACGGGCGCTGACGCCCGCCCCCACATTTGGCGGCTCTAGTAATTCCGCAGAAACTCCACCACCCTGCGTTCCGCCCAATGACCGTCATAGCCGTTGGCCGAAGCGATGAAGGAGCAGTGACCTCCATCTTCGGTTTCGAGGAAACTGATGTGAGGATTGGCGGCAAATTTCTGTCTCGTCGCCGGCAGTATGCGGATGAACGGATCATTGGCAGCGTGCAGAATGAACGTAGGTATGGCGATGCGGTCCACAACATTGGAGGCGGCGGCGCGGGCGTAGTAATCGGAGGCTCCGCTGAACCCGCAGTAGAACGCGGTAATCCGGTCATCGAAGTCGCGCAGGCTGCTGAGGCCGCGCAGGCGCGACAAATCGAAGACCCCGGGGAAGTAACGCGCTTTCGCCTTCATGCGGCGTCTCACCTGCCAGAGAAAATACTGTTCATAAATCCGATTGCTCGGAAGATGGAGCGCGTCAGATGATGCCGCCAGGTCGAGCGCCGGGCAAACTGCGGCGGCGGCGCGAAACTCAGGGGGGCCCTGGGCTGCCCACTCACCTGCCAGTTTGAGTACCAGATTGCCGCCCATGGAAAATCCCACCAGCGCGAGGCGGGAAATACGGTCGCGCTCTATCAAGCTCTTCGCCACGGCCGCCACGTCCTGCGACAGGCCGGAGTGGTAAAGCACCGGGGCAACCTGGTTGGTGCCGCCGCAGTTGCGCTGGTTCATCCGCACCACGTTCATTCCCGCGGCCAGGCCCTTCTCGGCGATGCCGGTCATATATTGTGATTCGCTCGATCCTTCAAAGCCATGAACTACAATGACTGTGAGCGCGGCTTTGCGCTCGGCTTGCCAGTGGCAGTGGCAGAGGACTTTGACCCCAGGCTCCACTTCGATCATGCGGCTATCGGGCGGGGGCAGGACGATGCTCCGCTGCAGAAAAAAGCTGGCGAGCGTCTGCATGTGCCCTCCGCGCAGGCCCCGCCGGGGGACGAATTCGTGGGACAATGAAATTTGCGAATCCGGCAAGCTTTGATTTTAAATGCAGTAGTCCGCAACGGAGTGATTCATGCCCATCTTTGAATACATTTGCCAGGAATGCGAGCACGAGTTCGAAGCCCTCATAATCGGCAGCAAGAAAGCCGAGTGCCCCAAGTGCCACAGCCGTAAGCTTGCGCCGCAACTCTCGGTGTTCGCAGTGGCAGCCAAGGGATCGTCAGCCAGCGGCGCAGAAGCAAGCGGCGCTTGCGGAGCTTGCGGTGACCCGCGAGGTCCAGGGGCTTGCTCCATGCCCGATCTGGATTAGTATTGGCCCTTAGTCGTTTGTCCGGCATGCAGCATCGTAGTTTTGGCCGACGACTAACGACCGGCGACTTACGACTATAATCCGGCGGAGGTCTCCCCCATGGCCCATACCCTTACTACCCACCCCATTACACCCGAAGGTACAGATCCAATCAGAGTTCAGGGCTTCTTCCTGGATGGCAAATGGGTCGAAGATGGGGGGCCGGTAGAGATTCACGCACCGTACGACGGTGCTGTCATTGCCCAGGTTTTCCGGGGGCGCCGCGAACACGTGCAGCAGGCAGTCGCCTCAGCGGTCAAGGCCTTCGGCACAATTCGCAGGCTGCCGGCCTTTGAGCGGCAGCGGGCGTTACGGCAGGTCGCGCAGAATATCCAGGCGCGCAAGGAGGAGTTCGCGCGCAGCATCGCGCACGAGGCGGGAAAACCCATCAAAGCAGCGCGCACCGAGGTGGAGCGCGCGGTTTTCACCTTCAATATTGCCGCTGAGGAGAGCACGCGCATTTATGGCGAATATCTTCCTCTCGACTGGCAGCAATCCACGGCCGGGCGATGGGGAATGGTGCGGCGCTTTCCCCTGGGCCCGGTGGCGGGCATTACGCCGTTCAACTTCCCGCTGAACCTGGTAGCGCATAAAGTGGCGCCTGCCATGGCGGCGGGTTGCCCGATTGTCATAAAGCCTGCGCCGCAGACTCCCCTCACCGCCTTGCTGCTGGCCGAGGCCGTGCAGCACGCCGGCTGGCCCGATGGAGGTCTGAACGTACTGCCGCTTTCCAATGAAGACGCCGGACTCCTGGTTGCCGAAGAGCGCGTCAAGCTCATCACTTTCACAGGCAGCGCTGCCGTGGGATGGCAGATCAAGCAAAATGCCGGCCGCAAGAAGGTGTTGCTGGAACTGGGCGGAAATTGTGCTGTGCTGGTACACAGCGACGCCGACCTCGGTTATGCCGCTGACCGCTGCCTCGCCGGGGGCTTCGGTTATGCCGGGCAGACTGGTACATCCGTGCAGCGGATTCTGGTAGAGCGGAACGTGTACGGGAGGTTCCTGGATTTGTTGCTGGCGGGAGTGAAAGCCCTGAAACAAGGCGATCCGCTTGAGGAGTCCACTGATTTAGGGCCGATGATCCGCGAGAGTGAGGCGGTCCGCGCCAGTGACTGGGTGCAGGAAGCAGTGCGTTCCGGTGCGCGCCTGGTGTGCGGAGGGAGGCGCAGAGGGGCTTTTCTCGATCCGGTTTTGCTCACCGGCACGCGTCCGGATATGCGAGTGAACGCCCAGGAAATTTTTGCGCCTGTAGTTACCGTGGAGCCGTTCGATGATTTCGGCGAGGCGCTGCGCCAGGTCAACAACACGCTCTACGGCCTGCAGGCCGGCATTTTCACCCGCGATGTCAAACTGTTGTTTCAAGCCTATGAAGAACTCGAGGTGGGCGCCGTCATAGCCGGTGATACTCCTGGATTCCGCATTGACCACATGCCCTATGGCGGCGTGAAAGAATCGGGCTTGGGACGCGAGGGGCTGCGATACGCGATCGAGGAGATGACCGAGCCCAAATTACTGGTGATGAACCTGCGCTAGAGCCCAAACTTTTGGACGTAGCAGAACCGAATCGGGAGAATAGCATCACCGATTCAACCATTCTCATTCCCACACGCCTTTTGGCGTTCTTCGCGATTTCCACAGGAGTTCTCTGCACTTTGGAAGGTTTAAGATTTCCTTAATTGCGTTTCCACACCCATAAAATTCAAAATCGCTAAGAAACCTCGCAAGAGCTGCGCGAATTCTTGGGAAACTTTGGGCCGGGCAGTTTCCGAATGTGGCTCAACCGTTTTTTTTTGCCGTCCATGAAATTAAAGGTGACTGCTATAATCGAACTTCTTTTTCACTGGATCACCGTCCAGGATGGCAGTCTTTCAGCGGAATTGCCGTACAACCGGGGTCTAGCTGCGCGGGCCTCACTGCACTGAAAGCTTTCGATGCAGATTTTTCATCGCAGTACGAACACAATTTCCCGGGCCACCATTTATGGTGCCGTATTTGTCGTCGCCGCATTGTTCTGGGCGGCGGCGGAGATTCAGCGTTCGCCCTACGTTACCTACGCCGGCGTGGCCCGCCCTCAGCCCGCGCCCTTCAGCCATCAGCACCACGTCGCCGCCCTGGGAATTGACTGCCGCTATTGCCACACCTCGGTCGAGAACTCCGATTTCGCTGGCATCCCGCCCACCAAGACCTGCATGAACTGCCATTCGCAGATCTGGACTGGCGCGCCCATGCTGGAACCGGTGCGTGAAAGTTTCCGCAGCGGTAAATCCTTAGTGTGGAATCGTGTGAACGACCTTCCCGATTTCGTTTATTTTGATCACAGCATTCACGTCACCAAAGGTGTGGGCTGCAACACCTGCCATGGGCCGGTGGACCGCATGCCGCTTATGTATAACTACGCTTCGCTGCAGATGGAGTGGTGCCTGGAGTGCCATCGCGCGCCGGAGAAAAACCTGCGCCCGCGCGACCAGGTGTTCAACATGCGGTATGAACAGCCGTCCAGCGATAAGCCGGTAGTCTTCGATGGCAAGACCTATACAGACCAGCTTTCGCTGGGCACGGAGTTAGTGAAGAAATACCGGTTGCGCACAGTGGCCGATATTACCAGTTGCTCGACGTGCCATAGGTAGTGGTTTGTGGGATGGTGTGGGGGCGGGTCGAAGACCCGTCCCCACGCAGGCAGAAAGAGAAATGGCAGAGCAAAACAACTCGAAGCGCGAGGACGTTTGCCCCAGCAAGCGCAATAAGCTCGATCTGGAAACTGCCCGAGCCCGCGTCGCCGAGACCAAAGGCCCGGAATTCTGGCGCAGCCTGGAAGAACTCGCCGGCAGCGAAGACTTCCAGGAAATGATGCACCGCGAGTTTCCCAAGGGCGCGTCCGAGTGGATTGACGCCGTCTCCCGTCGCGGCTTCCTCAAGCTTATGGGCGCGTCGCTGGCGATGGCCGGCATGACCGCCTGCACCAAGCAGCCGCTCGAGCCGATCGTTCCGTACGTCCGCCAGCCGGAAGACACCATCCCGGGCCGGCCAATGTTCTATGCCACGGCGTTCACCCTGGCCGGATACGCCAGCCCCCTGCTGGTTGAGAGCCATCTCTACCGTCCTACGAAGATCGAAGGCAACGACCAGCATCCTGCCAGCTTGGGCGGCACCGACATCTTCGCCCAGGCTTCGATTCTCGGAATGTACGATCCAGACCGCTCCCAGACCATCACCTACATGGGAGATGTCCGCACCTGGGGTGATTTTGTGGGTGCGATGCGGGGACCACTGAGTGTACAGAAGGGTTTGAAAGGTGCGGGGATTCGGGTGCTGTCGCAGCCTTTCTCTTCGCCTACCCTGGCCGATCAGCAGAAGGCGTTCCTGGCCATGTATCCCGAGGCCAAGTGGCATGTTTATGAGCCGATCAATCGCGACAATGTTTACGAGGGCGCCAAACTCGCCTTCGGCCAGCCGGTAGAGACGCGCTATGACTTCTCAAAAGCGGACGTAATTCTTTCGCTGGATGCGGACTTCCTGTACGCCGGTTTTCCAGGGAACACGCGCTATATCAGAGACTTCGCCGCCCGCCGCAACCCGGAAGCGGGCGAGATGAACCGGCTGTACGTAATCGAGAGCGGGATGAGTTCGACGGGGGCGAAGTCGGACCATAGGTTGCCGCTGCCTGCCACGAGAATCGAGCAATTCGCTTATGGTTTGCCAGGATTGCTTGCATCTCTCAGTGGCGGGAACGTAGCGGGCGACGCAGATTCATTCCTGTATGGGATCGCGCAGGACCTGCTGAGTCATAAAGGTTCAAGCGTCGTGGTCGCCGGCGATCGCCAGCCTCCGGCCGTCCACGCTCTGGCGCACGCGCTCAACCAATCTTTGGGCAACGTCGGGAAAACAGTTTTCTACACGGACCCAGTGGGCGCGAACGTCGCTAATCAAACGGAATCGCTCAAGGATCTGGTCGCCGACATGCGCGGCGGCAAAGTAGACATGCTGGTGATCTTCGGCGGCAATCCCGCCTACGATGCGCCTGCCGATTTCGGCTTCGCCGAGGTGCTCAAGAACACCAACATTCCCATTCGCATTCATCACGGCCTCTATCAGGACGAAACCGCCGAGCTCTGCCAGTGGCACGTGAACGAGGCCCATTATCTCGAGGCCTGGAGCGACTCCCGTGCTTACGACGGCACAGCCAGCATCGTTCAGCCGTTGATTGCGCCGCTCTACAACGGCAAGAGCACTCACGAAATCCTGAATGTGCTGCTCGCGCAACCGGGCCTGAGCGGGTATGAGGCCGTGCAGGCGTACTGGAAAAAGCAGCATCCTGCCGCGGACTTCGATTTCTTTTGGCGCAAGTCGCTCAACGATGGCTGGGTTGAAGGGACTGCATTTCCGGCGCTCACGCTCAAGCCGGCCCAGGCGCCCTCGGCCACATCAGCGCCCGACGCGAAAGACTTCGAAATTGACTTCCGCCGCGACCCCTCGATATTCGACGGCCGCTTCTCGAACAACGGCTGGCTGCAAGAACTGCCCAAGCCGATGACCAAGATGACTTGGGACAATCCGGTCCACGTTAGCCCCAAGACTGCGGAAGAGCTACAGCTCGCCAGCGAAGACTTTGTCGAAATCCAACTGAATGGCGAGACGGTCAAAGCGCCGGTCTGGATCCAGGCCGGTCATCCGGACAAATCCATCACAGTATTTCTCGGCTACGGACGCCGGCGCGCCGGCCGCGTGGGCACGGGCGCGGGCTTCGACATGTATCCGCTGCGCTTCAGCGCCACGCCGTGGTCGGCCAGCGGCGCCGTGGTTACCAAGGTCGGCGGAAGCTACAAGCTGGCCACCACCCAGGGCTACCAGACGATGGACACCGCCACGGGCAAGCGTCCACTGGTGCGCACCACAACTCTCGAGGAGTATCGCAAAGAGCCCGACTTCGCCCGTGACGAAGAACCGCCGAAGGAGCTTACGCTCTACAAGCCTTATCCCTACGCGCAGGAGCCTTACGCCTGGGGCATGACCATTGACCTCAACAAGTGCGTGGGCTGCAACAACTGCATCATCGCCTGCCAGTCGGAGAACAACATCCCCGTGGTCGGCAAAGAGCAAACCGGCATTGGCCGCCATATGCACTGGATCCGCGTTGACGCCTATTACCAGGGCGACCGCGAAAATCCCCGCGCCTACTTCCAACCCGTTCCCTGCCAGCAATGCGAGAATGCGCCCTGCGAGGTCGTCTGCCCGGTGGGCGCTACCACGCACTCAACTGAAGGCTTGAACGATATGGTCTATAACCGCTGCGTGGGCACGCGTTATTGTTCCGATAACTGCCCATACAAAGTCCGGCGGTTCAATTTCCTGCTTTTCCAGGACTGGGAAACCCCGCAGTACAAAATGATGCGCAACCCCGACGTCACCATTCGCAGCCGCGGTGTCATGGAAAAATGCACCTACTGCGTGCAGCGCATCAACCACCACCGCATTGACGCCGAAACCGCATCAGTAAGAGAGAACAAAGACATCCGCATCGCCGACGGCGAATTGCAGACCGCCTGCCAGCAGTCTTGTCCGGCAAATGCCATTATCTTTGGCAACATCAACGATCCCAAGAGTGAAGTTTCCAAGTTAAAGGCCCAACAGCGAAACTACGGCCTGCTGGCCGACCTCAACACCCGGCCGCGAACCACCTATCTCGCGGAGATTCGCAATCCCAACCCGCAACTCGAAGGAGAGCACAGCTAAGCCATGGCCGAGCCCACAGAACCTCCGGCGACCCAGCGTGCTCCCGTTATCGAGCCGGGGCACACCTTCGGCTCGGTTACCGATCAGATCAGCTCCATTGTTCTCACCCGGCCGACCTCGAACGGCTGGTTTGTGGGCTTCGGCATCGCCTTCCTGCTCACCATGATGCTGCTCTATGCGGCGGGCTATCTGTTCCTGAAGGGCGTGGGCATCTGGGGAATCACCATCCCGATTGCCTGGGGTTTCGCCATCGTCAATTTTGTGTGGTGGATCGGAATCGGCCACGCCGGAACGCTCATCTCTGCAATTCTCCTGCTGCTGCGGCAATCCTGGCGCAACTCCATCAACCGCTTCGCCGAGGCCATGACGCTGTTCGCGGTGGCCTGCGCAGGCATGTTCCCCATCTTTCACCTGGGCCGCCCGTGGCTGGCGTATTGGTTGTTTCCCTACCCCAATACCATGCAGTACTGGCCGCAGTTCCGCAGCCCGCTGGTGTGGGACGTTTTCGCGGTTTCGACTTATGCCACCATCTCGGCGGTGTTCTGGTTCGTCGGACTGGTTCCCGACCTGGGCACACTGCGCGACCGCTCGGAAAACCGCGTCGCCAAGATCGTTTATGGCATGCTGGCCATGGGATGGCGCGGTTCGGCCCGACACTGGCACCGCTATGAGACTGCCTATCTGCTGCTGGCCGGGCTCGCCACGCCGCTGGTGCTCTCTGTTCACACCGTGGTCAGCTTCGATTTCGCCATCGGCATCGTGCCCGGCTGGCATACCACCATCTTCCCACCATATTTCGTCGCTGGCGCTATTTACTCCGGCTTTGCCATGGTGCTAATGCTGGCGATCCCCATCCGCAAGATTTATGGGCTGGAAGGTTTTATTACGGAGCGCCACCTCGAGAACTCGGCAAAGGTCATGCTGGCGACCGGCCTGATTGTGGGCTACGGCTATATGATCGAAGGCTTCATGGGCTGGTACAGCGGCAACCGCTACGACGCCTACACCATCTGGAACCGCTTCCATGGCCCCTATGCGTTCTGGTACTGGATGTTGCTGATCTGCAACCTGCTTATTCCGCAGGTGCTGTGGATTCGCAAGTTGCGCACCAGCCCCTTCTGGCTGTTCTTGATTTCCTTCGACGTCCTGGTCGGCATGTGGCTGGAGCGCTTCATTATCGTGGTAGTCAGCCTGCAGCGCGACTTCCTGACTTCCTCGTGGGGCATGTACTATCCCACCCGCTGGGACTGGGCCATCTTTATCGGCACCATCGGATTCTTTCTGGCTTGCATGTTCCTGTTCGTCCGTCTGCTGCCCATGATTTCGATTTTCGAAATGCGCACTCTTTTGCCTGAAGCTGAGGTGAAGCCGGAATGAAGCGCGCACCTATTTACGGACTGATGGCGGAGTTCGACTCGCCTACCGATCTGGTGGCTGCTGCCGAGCGCACACGGGACGCCGGATATAAACGGATCGACGCCTACAGCCCCTTCCCGGTGGAAGGACTGGCCGAGGCCATCGGCTTTCATCACGATCTGGTGCCGCTGGTCACGCTGATTGGCGGGCTGTGCGGCGGAATTGGCGGATACTTGCTGCAATACTGGATCAACGTCTGGAGCTATCCGGTCAACATCGGCGGCAAGCCCTACCACTCGTGGCCGGCATTCATTGTGGTGACCTTCGAGATGACCATCCTGTTCGGCGGCCTCTCGGCGGTGTTTGGCATGTTGGCGCTGAATGGGCTGCCCATGCCCTATCATCCGGTATTCAACGTCCCGCGGTTCGCCTTTGCCAGCAAGGATCGCTTCTTCCTGATCGTGTTCTCGTCAGACCCGAAATACGACGCTGCATCAACCCGGCAGTTTCTGGAAGGCCTGGGTCCCAAATCAATCTCGGAGGTGCCGGATTAAGTTCGCGCGCAAATCCGGGTCCTGGATGACAGCGTTGTGTTTCGCTGCAGTGCTGCTCCTCGCCGGCTGCCGCCAGGACATGCAGGACCAGCCACGCTTCAAGCCGCTGGCGGAGAGCGATTTCTACTCCGACCTGCGGTCCGCGCGCCCACCTGTGGAAGGCACGGTCGCCCGCGGCCAGTTGCACGAAGATGCCTATTTTTACTCCGGCAAGATCGGGAGCAACCCCGGCGACTACATGCCCTTCCCCGTCACCGAAGAAGTTCTGTCACGAGGCCGCGAGCGCTTCGACATTTTTTGTGCGCCCTGCCACTCGCGGATAGGCGACGGCAACGGTATGATTCCGCAGCGCGGCTTTAAGCATCCCCCCTCTTACCACATCGAGCGCCTGCGCAAAGCGCCGCTGGGATACTTCTTTGACGTGATGAGCAACGGCTTTGGCGCCATGCCCGATTACGCCGCGCAAATTCCCGCGCGCGACCGCTGGTGCATCGTCGCCTACATCAAGGCTTTGCAGCTCAGCCAGAACGCCACTGCGGCGGACATTGCCGCCCAGCAGAAAGTGCCATCGCCGCCCCCGGTATTTGAAGAGCCGGGCTCAGGGGCGACGCTGCCGGTGGTGGCGCCCGCGCCCGGACAAAAAACCGGCCAGAAAGAGGAAAGCGAGAGATGAGCACCGCTGCCCAAACCCTGGACCTGACCCCCCCGCCGGTAGTAAAGACCCTCGGCCGGAGGTCGCTGGTAGTGGGCGTGGTGTTCTCGCTGCTCGCCCTCGTCGGCGCGTTTCTCCAGCCGCGCCAGTTCTTCCGCGCTTACCTGCTGGCCTTCATGCTGTGGTTGGGCATCACTCTCGGCTCCATGGCCGTCCTCATGATCCGCCATCTCACCGGCGGCGGCTGGGGTACGGTAATTCGCCGCCTGATGGGCGCGGCCATGCGCTGCATTCCGCTGGTCACGCTGCTGTTCGTGCCGTATCTGTTCGGAATCAAACAGCTCTACATCTGGGCGCAGCCTCTTGATTCCGTTGCTGACAAGCACTTGCGCGAACATCTGCAGGACATCACCAAGACCTACCTCAATATCCACGGCTTCATCCTTCGCGCCGTCTTCTATTTCGCGGTCTGGAACCTGTTGTGCTTCCTGCTGACCATGTGGTCGCGGCAGCAGGACCGTCCGGGCGGCCGCGACAACAGTTCGCGCTTTAAAGCCGTGAGCGGCCCGGGGTTGATTCTCTACGGCTTCACCATTTCCTTCGCCGCCATTGACTGGATGATGTCGCTCGATCCCAGCTGGATCTCGACCATCTATCCCCTGATCATCCTGATCGGCGAAGTGCTTTCCGCCATGTGCTTTGCGGTGGTGATTGAGCGCATGTTGGTGCGCTACAAGCCGATGTCAGAGCTGCTGCGGCCCGATTTCGTCCACGACCACGGCAAGTGGATGCTGGTCTTCATCATGGTGTGGGCCTACTTCAGTTTTTCCCAGTGGCTCATCATCTGGGCGGGCAACCTGCCGGAGGAAATTCCCTGGTACATGCGGCGGCTGAACGGCGGCTGGGGCTTCATCGGGCTCGCACTGGTGATCTTCCACTTCGCCGTACCTTTTGGGCTGCTGCTCTCACGGCCTTTCAAGCGCGACATCACCAAGCTTGTGTGGCTGGCCGCGTGGATGCTCCTCATGCGCTGGGTGGATCTGTTCTGGTTCGTCGAGCCGGAGTTCTCAAAAACTCTGACTGTGACTTGGCTGGACATCGTCGTGACCGTGGCTATGGGAGGCCTGTGGATGGCGTACTTCTGCCGCAACCTGGGATCTCTGCCCCTGGTCCCGGCCTATGATCACGACGCCCATGAAGTTTTGGGCCATGAGCATGCCCCGGCGGCGTTTGAAAGGGAGCGCACCGGCTAGAGCCGTCGGCCAGGCGTGACGTAATGGCACGAGAGTTGAGACTTACCTACGAAATGGACCAGAACCAAAATCCCGGCCATGAGCGCGAGCCGTTCGAGCGCCAGGATCTGAGCCCCACTATTGTCATCGGGTTCATGATCGGGCTGGCCCTGATGTGCGTGCTGGTGCTGTTCGTGGTAAAAGCCGTGTACTGGGGATTGGACCGCTACAACGACGCACACCAGCCGCCGCAGAGCCCCCTGGCGACCTCGACCGCCGACGCAGAAGCACGGCGGGCCCTACCCCGCGCCCAGACCCACGAGAAAATTGAGGAAACCTTCCCCCAGCCGCGCCTGGAGGACAATGAGCGCGGAGAACTAAGATCGGTGAGGCTGGGTGAAGAAGACCGGCTGAACAGCTTCGGCTGGGTGGATGAAAAGGCCGGCGTGGCGCACATTCCGATCGAGCGCGCCATGCAGCTCATCGCAGAGCGCGGACTGCCAGTGTACCCGCAGACGGGCACCGCTCCCCCGTCTCCGGCGAACGCAGCGCGGGAGGCGGCAGCCAAAACCGGCCGCCCTCAGCCCAAACCACAGGAGCAAAAGCCATGAACCGCCCTTCTCAACTCCGCACTTCTTTACTGCGGGTGCGCTGTCATCCATTCGTAGACCGTCATCCTGAGCGGAGAGAAGGACCCCAGTGCAGCAGGCCGCCTTATAGAAAATTTCAAGGCATTCGCGCGGCGCCCTCTGAGAGCGCCGCGCGAATGCCGGAAAGCCGGGTTGAAACTCGGCGCTCTAATGGGATCGTTCGGGTCGCGCAACATGAGGGTTCCCTAACTCGGCGGGGAAAAAACTGTTTCCGCCCGCTCCGTATAGTCCTCGCAATGGTGTTGCTCACCGCCTCCGCCTTCGGCCAGGGCATGACCAAGGGTATCCTCTCGCCCCCGGCGAACGTGCGCCCGCCCGGGCTGAAGAACGTCGGCATTCAACAAAACCTGAACCAACAGATTCCGCCCGACCTCGTCTTTCGCGACGAAACCGGAAAATCCGTGCGCCTGGCCGATTACTTCGGCAAGAAGCCGCTCGTCCTCAATCTGGTGTACTTCCAATGCCCCATGCTGTGTGGAGAAGTTCTGGCAGGCCTGACTAGCGCGATGCGGGTGCTGAAGTTCGACGTAGGCAAAGAATTCGATGTGCTCACGATCAGCTTCAATCCTCAGGAAACGCCGGCAATGGCCGCCGCCAAGAAAGCGGAATACCTCAAGCGCTACGGGCGGCCGGGAGCGGAACAGGGCTGGCACTTCCTCACCGGGCCACAGGAGTCCATTGACGCGCTTACCAAAGCCGCCGGCTTTCAGTACCAGTACGATCCCAAGAGCAATCAGTACGCCCACGCAACCGCGATCGCGATACTGACCCCACAGGGAAAGATCGCGCAATACTACTACGGGGTGGAGTATGCGCCCAAGGATTTGCGGCTGGGCCTGGTGCAGGCCTCGGACAACAAAATCGGCACGGTAGTCGATGAAGTGCTGTTGTACTGCTATCACTACGATCCGCGGACGGGGAAATACGGGGCCGTCATCGCCCGCATGCTGCGGATCTCAGGCGCAGCCACAATCCTGTTGATCGGAATGCTGGTAGTGGTCCTGCTGCGCAAAGGCCCGCAGGCCAAGGCAGCGAGGCGCACCTGAGCCAGGAACGAAATGCGATGTGTTTGATGAGAGTTGAAAGCCGATAGCTGAAAGCAGTACCTGACGACTGACGACCGAAGACTGACGACTGAACATGTTTGAGAACTTTTCCATGTGGCCGGCGCGCGCTTCCTCCACTGCGGGGAACGTAGACGCGCTTTTCATCTTCCTGGTGCTGATCTCCGCCTTCATGAGTGTGTCCATCTTCACCATGATCACGTTCTTCGCGGTGCGTTACCGCCGCCGCCGGGGCGTGGAAGCCGAACAGATTGAAGGCTCCAACAGCCTGGAGATCACCTGGTCGGTGGTGCCGCTGATGATTTTCATGTTTATCTTCGCCTGGGGCGCGATCATCTATTTTCAGGAGCGAACGCCGCCGCGGGGCGCGGCCACGGTTTACGTGGTTGCCAAGCAGTGGATGTGGAAGCTGCAGCATGAAGAGGGCCAGCGCGAGATCAACGAGCTGCACATTCCCGTGGGCCGCGACGTGAAAATGATCATGACCTCGCAGGACGTGATCCACAGCTTTTACGTTCCCGCGTTTCGCATCAAGCAGGACGTGCTGCCCGGGCGTTACACCATCGCCTGGTTTCATCCCACCCGGCCGGGAACGTATCACCTGTTCTGCGCCGAATATTGCGGCACCCAGCACTCCGGCATGATCGGCCAGGTGGTGGTCATGGAACCGGCGCAATACCAGGCCTGGCTTAGCGGCGGAGGCAGCACCGGCTCTATGGCCGAGAACGGGCAGGTTATTTTTCAGCAGCTGGGATGCTCCACCTGCCACCGTTTCGACACTCAGGGCCGCGGCCCGAACCTGACTGGAGTTTTTGGCAGCAAAGTGCTGTTGGACGACGGGCGCACTGTAATTGCAGACGAGGATTACGTTCGCGAGTCTATTTTGAATCCGGCAGCCAAGGTGGTGAACGGATTCAAGCCCATCATGCCAGTTTTTCAGGGGCTCGTGAGCGAAGACCAGCTCAACGCCCTGGTGGCTTATGTGAAATCGTTGAGCAAAGCGCCCGCAGGAGCGGCCGCCGCGACCAACCAGAAGCCGCCGGAGTAAGGAGCGGGGCGAGTTTCTTCGCGTTCTTAGCGGTTAAACTGCAAACCACAAAGTTCGCAAGGGACGCGAAGAAACCGCGACGAAGAAGGAGAAGCTAGAAGCCAGCAGCTAGAGCTAAAGCAGCGAAGCACCACCAAGGAAAAACGATGTCCAGCGCGGCACTCAATCCGGAACGCCCGAATTACCTGAACCAGGAATATGGCATCCGCTCGTGGCTGCTTACTGTCGACCACAAGCGCATTGCCCTGCTGTACCTGCTTTCCATCACCTTCTTCTTTTTCATCGGAGGCTTCTTCGCCCTGCTCATCCGCCTGGAGCTGCTCACCCCGGCGGGCGACCTGGTGCAGGCCGATACTTACAACAAGCTGTTCACCATGCACGGGATGGTGATGATTTTCTTCTTCCTCATTCCTTCCATTCCCGCGGTGCTGGGCAATTTCCTCGTGCCCTTGATGATCGGCGCCAAGGACTTGGCCTTCCCGAAAATCAACCTGCTGAGTTGGTACTTGTACATCATCGGCGGGGTCATGATGCTGCACTGCATCCTCACTGGCGGGGTGGACACGGGCTGGACTTTTTACACGCCCTTCAGCACGGCCTTCAGCAACACCCGCGTCATCGAAGCGGGTCTGTCGGTTTTTGTCGTGGGTTTTTCTTCCATCCTTACCGGCTTCAACTTTGTGGTCACCATCCACCGTATGCGCGCTCCGGGGATGACCTGGTCGCGCCTGCCGCTCTTCATTTGGGCGCACTATGCCACCAGCATCATCCAGCTTCTGGGCACGCCGGTGCTGGCGGCCACATTAGTGCTGGTGGTGCTGGAGCGCGGCCTGCACCTCGGCATTTTCGATCCCACCCTGGGCGGCGATCCTCTGCTGTTTCAGCATTTGTTCTGGTTCTACTCCCATCCCGCCGTCTACATCATGATTTTGCCCTCGATGGGCGTGGTCACTGAAATCGTGGCCTGTTTCTCGCGCAAGCGCATTTTCGGCTACAACTTCATCGCTATGTCCAGCATTGCGATTGCCGTGCTCGGCTTCCTGGTATGGGCCCACCACATGTTCGTGGCCGGCATCTCGCTCTATTCCGCGCTGGTTTTCTCCATGCTCAGCTACCTGGTTGCGGTGCCTTCGGCAATCAAGGTCTTCAACTGGACCGCAACCATGTACAAAGGCTCCATCACCTTTTCCACCCCCATGCTGTATTCCTTCGGCTTCATCGGACTGTTTACCATGGGCGGCCTGACCGGACTTTTCCTCGCAGCCCTGGGAATTGACGTCCACGTCACCGACACTTATTTCGTAGTCGCCCATTTTCACTACATCATGGTGGGGGGGGCGGTGATGGGGTATATGGCCGGGATCCATTTTTGGTGGCCCAAAATATCTGGGCGAATGTATCCGGAAGCATGGGGGCGGCTGGCCGCATTGATCGTTTTCCTCGGCTTCAATCTCACCTTCTTCCCGCAGTTCGTCCTCGGCTACATGGGGATGCCGCGGCGCTATTGGCAGTATCCGCCGGAATTTCAGGTGCTGAACGTGCTCTCGACAGCGGGCTCGACCATCCTTGCGGTCGGTTACCTGCTGCCGATGGTGTATTTCCTGTGGTCAATGCGCTACGGCAAGATCGCCGATGCCAATCCCTGGCACGCCTCCGGGCTGGAGTGGATGACGACTTCCCCGCCGCCGACCTTCAACTTCGAAGAAACGCCGGAAGTCACCTGGGAAGCCTACGACTACGCCAACATTCCCGCTCCTGAGGAGGTGCCGGTTGAGCACTAGCGATGGCGCCATAATCGCCGAGCCCGAGCACGGCCCCGAACTGCGGCACCAGTTCGCCACGGTTGAGCAGCAGCGTGAGGCGTCCACGCTGGGCATGTGGCTGTTTCTGTCCACGGAAATGATGTTTTTCGGCGGCATGTTCTGTGCCTACTTGGTCTATCGCTACTGGTATTACGACGAATTTGCCGCCGGCAGCCGCAGCATCAACATATGGATGGGGGCCATCAACACCGGCGTGCTGATCTGCAGCAGCTTGACGGTCGCGCTTTCGGTGCGCGCCGCGCAAATGGGTAAGCGCAAGACTCTGCTGGTACTGCTGGTCCTGACTTTGCTCTTCGGCCTGGCCTTCCTGGGAATCAAGGGCGTGGAGTGGCATGACAAATTCGTCGAGCACCATGTGCCCGGTTTGTCTTTCAGCGCGGCCGATCTGGTGCGGGACTATCCTCAGCTCCACATTAATCCGCACCACATCCAGCTTTACTTCTCGCTTTATTTCGCCATGACCGGGCTGCATGCCCTGCACATGGTGATTGGAATCGGGATCTTCCTCTTTCTGACTTACAAAGCCTGGAAAGGCGCCTACACTCCGGGATACTACACACCCGTCGAGGTCGGCGGGCTTTACTGGCACTTTGTAGACATCGTGTGGATTTATCTTTTTCCCTTGTTGTACCTGATTGACCGGAAACCGCTATAGAGGAACACGAACGCCATGTCGGAACACGTCATTTCGAGCAAACTATATGTCAGCATCTGGGCCACCCTGATGGTCCTGACCGCAGTCACCGCTGGCGTGGCCTTTCTCAATCTGGGCCCCTTCAACACCATCGTGGCCCTGGTGATTGCCACCTGCAAAGCGCTGCTGGTGGTGCTGTTCTTCATGCACGTGAAGTACACCAGCGAGCGCATGACGAAAGTAGTGATCGCGGCCGGGATTTTCTTTTTGCTGCTGCTGCTCGGCCTGAGTCTGGCCGACTACGCCACGCGGCTGTAATGCCTGAAAAAACGTGGCTTCTCTTGCCCTAACTTATGAATTCTCATCCCGCAGGCTTTTCGCCTCGCTCAGGGTGACAGTCCATAGTTCCTGAAATCAAAGCTGCCGGCAAGACGCCGGAGCAACTTTGCGATATACTCCGCCGTTCAGCTTTGTCACAACAGACCGAGGTGATCTATGCCATTCTGCAACTCCTGCGGTGCGGCCCTTGAAAGCGGAGCCAAATTTTGCACAAAGTGCGGCGCACCTAATCCGGCAGCGGGCCCGGCTCCTGCCGTGCCCTCGGCGCCGCCAGTCGCCGCTGCTCCGGCCCAGAGCAGCAGTGCTCTCAAAATCATTCTGATCATCGTGGCGGTGGTTGTTGGCCTGGGGATCCTGGCTGCCGGCACAGTCGGCTTTTTTGCCTGGCGCATCGCACGGTCCACGCACGTAACCCAGCGCGACGGCGAGGTAAAAGTCGAAACTCCCTTCGGCACAGTTGAGAGCACGAACGATCCCAACGAGGCCGCGCATAACGTTGGGGTCGATCTCTATCCTGGCGCAACCGTGGTGAAGGGCACGACCGCAAACATGACGTTCGGAAGCACCCACACCGCCGCCGCTGATTTCGACTCCGATGATCCGCCTAACGCGGTGATTGACTATTACAGGTCGCGATACCCCAACGCCAATGTCAGCACCGGCGACAACGATCACTGCACGATCGTGGCCAGCGATAAGGAGAACGTGACTACCATCGTCATCGAACCCAAGGAAGGCAAAACCCGGATCCACATCGCCAAAGTCACAGGCAAACTCGCGGGACATGCCACAACTTCCAACTAGCTCAGGGACACGGTTTTGATGCCACGCGAGCCGTCTGACCAGAGGCCAGAGGTTGATGTGGCGGAGGCCAAGGGCGAACCAGCCCTGCGCCAACGGCGAATCGGGCTTACGCCGACACCAACCCAGGTTCCTCGCTCGACATGACAGACGAAAATAACAGCGACAACTTCTCCGGGCTTGCCCGCGCTGCCAAGTCGGCAAAGGTTGATGCCGCGGCCCTGGAGCATTCGCTGCGCCGCCAACTGCGCGGCGAAGTCCGGTTCGACAACAGCGCCCGCGCCCTCTACGCCACCGACGGCTCAAACTACCGCCAGGTCCCCATTGGCGTGGTCATCCCACGCGATGCCGACGACGTTATCGCCGCGATCTCGGTTTCCCGCGAATACGGCGCGCCGCTCCTCTGCCGGGGCGGCGGCACGTCGCTGGCGGGCCAGTGCTGCAACATCGCCGTCGTGCTGGACTTTTCCAAGTACATGGCGCAAATCCTGGAGATTGATCCCCAGCGCCGCATGGCGCGCGTGCAGCCGGGCGTGATTCTCGACCATCTCCGCTCCGCAGCCGAAAAACACCACCTCACCTTCGCTCCTGATCCCGCTACTCATAGCCGCTGCACGATCGGCGGAATGGTGGGCAACAACTCTTGCGGCGTGCATTCGGTGATGGCGGGTAAGACGGACGACAACATCGAAGAACTCGAAATCCTCACCTATGACGGCCTGCGCATGAAGGTGGGCCGCACCAGTGAAGAAGAACTGGCAAAGATCATTCGCGAAGGCGGGCGTCGCGGCGAGATTTACGCCGGGCTAAGAGCTCTGGGCGAAAAATATGGCGATCTTGTTCGGCAGCGATATCCTGATATTCCCCGCCGCGTTTCCGGCTACAACCTGAACTATCTCCTGCCGGAAAATGGTTTTCATGTAGCGCGGGCGCTGGTCGGCACCGAGGGAACGTGCGCCACCACGCTCGAAGCAAGGTGCCGCCTGGTGGAGAGCCCCCAGCAGCGGGTGACGCTGGCCATTGCTTATCCCGATGTCTTTCAATGCGCCGACCACACCCCCGAAATCATGACCCACAAGCCCATCGGCCTGGAGGGTTTCGACCATCTGTTGGTCAAATACTCCCGCCTCAAGGGCATGAATTCCGCGGGCGTGGCTCTGCTGCCAGAGGGCGGCGGCTGGCTGCTGGCAGAGTTCGGCGCTGGCTCGCAGCCCGAAGCCGAGTCCCAGGCCCGCGCCTTGATGGCGGCTCTATCGCGCAGCCCAAACCCTCCGGCCATGCGCCTGTACACCGATAAGCGCGAGGCTGCCGCAGTGTGGAAGGTTCGCGAGTCGGCGCTGGGAGCGGTGTCGCACATTCCCGGCGAGCCGGTCGCATGGGAAGGCTGGGAAGACGCCGCAGTGGCCCCAGAGAAACTCGGCGGCTACTTGCGCGACTTGCGAAAGCTGCTCGATCTCTACAGGTATCGCGCCTCGCTCTACGGGCATTTCGGCCATGCCTGCGTGCACCTGCGCATCAGCTTCGATTTGGAAACTGAGCAAGGTGTCCGCCAGTTCCGCAAATTCGTGGAAGAGGCGGCGGATTTGGTGGTGAGCTACGGTGGCTCCTTCTCCGGAGAACATGGCGACGGCCAGGCGCGAGCAGAGTTGTACCCCAGGATGTTCGGGGCGGAGTTGGTGCAGGCGTTCCGCGAGTTCAAAGCGATCTGGGACCCCGAGTGGAAAATGAATCCCGGCAAGGTAGTCGAGCCATACCGGGTGGACGAAAATCTCCGCCTGGGCGCGAGCTACAAGCCCTGGGAGCCCGAAACTCACTTCAAGTTTCCCGAAGACCACGGCAGCCTGGCCGCGGCTGCGCTGCGCTGCGTGGGAGTGGGCAAGTGCCGCAATTACGAAGAGGGCGTGATGTGCCCCAGCTTCCGCGCCACGCGCGAAGAGGAGCACTCCACCCGCGGTCGCGCCCATTTACTGTGGGAGATGACCAAGGGCGAGGTCATCCGCGACAGTTGGCGGAATGAGGACGTAAAGAAGTCGCTTGATCTTTGCCTCGCCTGTAAAGGCTGCAAGAGTGATTGCCCGGTGGGTGTGGACGTCGCGACTTACAAGGCCGAGTTCCTCTCGCACTATTACCAGGGCCGGCTGCGGCCGCGCAGCGCCTACGCCTTTGCCCACATTGACCGCTGGGCGCGGATTGCTTCCGTAGCTCCGTGGTTAGCGAACCTGCCGACCCAGCTGCCTGTATTGCGAACCCTCGCCAAGTGGATCGCCGGCATGCCCCAAAAGCGCAGCATTCCCCACTTCGCCAGCCAGACTTTCCGAACCTGGTTCGAAAAAAGGGAAACGAAAAATTCAAGCGCGGCGCCAGTTCTTCTTTGGCCGGATACGTTTACCAACTATTTCCTGCCGGAGACTGCAAAGGCTGCGGTCGAGGTACTGGAAGCCGCCGGCTTTCGCGTGACTTTGCCCCGCCAGATTCTGTGTTGCGGGCGTCCGCTCTACGACTGGGGCCTGCTCGACCGCGCCAAGCGCATGCTACTGCGCACTCTGGAAGTCCTCAGACCCGAGATTGACGCCGGCACCCCAATAGTAGTGCTGGAACCGAGTTGCGCCGCCGTTTTTCGCGATGAACTGCTGAACCTCTTCCCGGACGACCCACGCAGCCTGAAACTTTCGCACCAGACCCTGGTTCTGAGTGAGTTTCTGGAGAGGAAGGCACAGCACTTTGCCGTGCCGGAATTGGGCGGCAAGGCGCTGGTCCACGGCCACTGTCACCACAAGTCGGTGCTGAAAATGACCGATGAGGAAGCGGTTCTGCGCAGGCTGGGTTTAGACTTCCAGACTCCCGCGGTGGGCTGCTGCGGAATGGCCGGCTCTTTCGGCTTTGAGCACGACCGGTACGACATTTCAGTGGCGATCGGCGAGCTCGATCTGCTGCCCGCGGTTCGCCAAACCCCGGCCGATTGGCTGATCATCGCTGACGGCTTCAGCTGCCGCGAACAAATCGCCCAGTGCACCGGTCGCAAAGCGCTGCATTTGGCGGAAGTGCTTCAAATGGCGCTAAATGCTGCCTCCAAGCCATGAAGGCGGAGGATTAAATTGCTCTCAACTCTTCTTGGTCTTTGCCCAAGAATCTGCTTAAATCTGTAGGTGCTGCTTGGAAAGCTCTCAGAGTGATTGATATCCACTGCCATATTCTTGCTGGAGTGGACGATGGCGCCAAGTCCTGGGACATCGCTCAGGAAATGTGCCGCATGGCCGCCGCCGACGGCATCGAGCACATGGTGGCCACACCCCACGCCAACCACCGTTATATCTACGACCGCGAGGTGCTCTCCCGGCAGCTGGAGCACCTGCGCGGCCTGGTGGGCGATAAACCCAGCCTGAGCCTGGGCTGCGACTTTCATCTCTCCTATGAAAATCTTCAGGACGCCTTAGCCCGGCCGGAGTGGTACATCATCGAGAACAGCAAGTTCATGCTGGTGGAGTTGAGCAACTACAGCATTCCCTCGCAGATTGGCGAGTACTTTTCTAAACTCGGAGATCACGGAATCACGCCGGTGATTACTCACCCCGAGCGCAACCCCATTCTGCAGCAGGACCCGCGCCGCGTGCTCGCCTGGGTGGAGCAGGGCTGCGTTGTGCAGGTGACGGCCTCTGCATTAACCGGCGGTTGGGGAGAGATCGCCTGGCGGACGGGAGTTTGGCTGTTGCAGCATGAGGCCGTACATGTTCTCGCCACAGACGCGCATGACACGAAGAACCGGGTTCCGGTACTTTCCGCGGCTCGCAAGCAGGCAGGGGAGATTTGCGGCAGGGAGATCGCGCAGGTGCTGGTTGACGACAATCCACGGGCGATTATCACCGGCCAGGCGTTGCCGTATTTTCCCGACCCTGTGAGCAGCGGCTAGAGTTCAGTGATCGCTGCGCGGCGGGTCATCCCCGGCTGACGCCGGGCTAGCAACGGGCCCGCCAGCCGAAGCTGGCGCCGCGCTGGCTGTGGGGGTTGCCGGTGGCGCTGCTGTTGCCGCGGGGTGCGTGGGTTGGGGCAGGCTGGTCATGGCAGTTTGCGGATTCAACAGGTGTTCGTGGTCGGGGCCCAGGCCCAGCTTGATCAGCGCCCGCGAATCCGGAACCACCGTAGTCTGCCAGCCCTGATCGGCCTGAAAACGCTCCATCGCCCTCTGGGTGGCGGCGTCCCAATCACCCGACGGTTCTCCGTCCAAATAATGCTCGCGAATGAGGGCTTCCTGGATTTCACGGGCGCGGGCTGAATCAATCTTCTGCTGGCCGTGTTTCCGGTTGCGGGCAGCCAGCCTGCGAGACTTCTTGTGGATCAGCCGCTTCGACGAAGACGGCGAAGATGAAGATCGCGGAACCAAATGGCCGGCTTGGGTTGGGGGCGTGGGGAGCGTAGCTACAGTCGCGCGCGTCTGCGCCCGGCCCAGGCCGGACGCCAGAAGAACACCGCATGCCGTAATCAGGCATTGTGATCTGCGACGAAGCAGACGCAAAAGTACACCCCTGTTTTCAAAGTTCAGTCGTGGGTTTCGCCGGTACCGGGGAGGCTGGGGGCAGTGAGCATGATCGCTCAAATCACGCTCCCTGCCAAGCCCAAAAAGCAACCTTCCTTGATTACGGCAGTGTCCCGGCCATAAAGATGGTCCCACCTGTACGACCGGTGCCACGTTGCCGCACCAGGAAGACCACATCCTGTCCGCTTCGCAAGGAGGACTGAATCCGGGAAAAGTCGTCCTCGTTGTTGACCGCCTGTTTGTTTACTTCCAGAATTACGTCGCCGCGGGCCAGGCCGATATCGTCGGCGAATGACCCTGGTTTGACGTCCTGTACGATTACACCCTTTCCGGCGGGAATGTCGAGCCGGTCCGCGATCTCCTGGCTGACCCCATGTACGGTGATCCCCAGCTTGCTTTCCTTGGGGCCTTCCGCCTCCTCATTGTCGTCCTGGTCTCCCAGTCGGGAGGCAAAAAGTTTGGCACGGTCGGCTACGGTTACAGTTGTTTCTTCCTTCTTCCCGTTGCGCACAAAGCCAAGAACTGTTTTCGTGCCAGGTTTGCGCGAAGCAATATCGCTCACCAGTTCGTCGCCATTCTTGATGGTCTTGCTGTCCACCGAGACAATGGTGTCACCGACCTTCAGGCCAGCTTGATCTGCGGGACTGCCTGGGGTGATGTCAGAAATCGTGACCCCAGAGCCGACCCCATAGACTCGCGCAATGGCCGGGTTCTCCTGGGCATTGAAGCTGATGCCGATGGACCCGCGCGCCACCCGGTGCTCCGGGCCAATCAGCTGGTTATAGACCTGCGCTACCGTGTCCGAAGGCAACGCAAAACCTACGCCGGCATAGGCGTTGGTGTCAGTAAGGATGGCGGTGTTGATACCGATCACCTCGCCTGCCATATTGACCAGCGGTCCACCCGAGTTGCCGGGGTTGATGGCGGCATCCGTCTGGATGAAAACCTGGAACTGCCGTCCGGGAACGATGTTTCGCCCCTTGGCCGAAACAATCCCCGCGGTAACCGTTTCTGAAAGGCCAAACGGGCTGCCCACTGCAAGCACCCAATCGCCGACCTGCATACCTTCTGAATTGCCGAGCTTTGCCACTGGCAGTGGGCGGTTCACGTCAATTTTGATTACCGCCAGATCGGTCTCCTGGTCAGTGCCGATGACTTTGGCATCATGCAAAACTCCAGGCGGATCGTCCTGCAACTTCACGCGGATGCGGTCGGCCTTCTCCACTACGTGCCGGTTGGTGACGATGTAACCTTTGGGATCAACCACCACACCCGAGCCTAGAGAACGCTCGGGAATCGCGTTCCCTTGTCCGTCCTGGCCGCCAAAGAAACGATTGAAAAAATCATCGAAGGGGCTGGCATCGCCGTCCTGGCTCGGAGGACCACCCTTGCGGCGGGTGACCTTGGGCGTGGATTCGGTGTTGATGTTTACCACGCTGGGTTCCAGTTGCTTTGCAATCTGCGAGAACTGGCTGGAAAGCAGTTGGGGCGAAGGCACAGTCAGAGGCGTAGCATCGGAACTCTTCTTGTCCTGCCCCTTCACACCCGAAGAAATCACGGTGCCGATCAAAATGCCGGTAGTCAACGTAGCCAGGATGGTTAGGGTAGAGGCCCAACGATGGGCCTTGATTCGTCCCCAAAGAACGGCAAAGCGGGGGTGCATAGTCTGACTTTCCTCCATGACGAAACTTAGCGATTATACCTTGTTGGCTGCGACACGGGCGGGCGCGGGCGCGGAATTACCACACCAAAGTTGTTAGACGCAGGAGTTGAGCGAAGGTGTTGCTAGCCGGGCGTAATTTCAACGACCTACGGGGCGCCGAAAGTGAGTCCCAATTCGGATTTGAAGGAGAGCCGCCTTTACGGCCGGTGGAAGAGTTCGGTGTTGAGTGACGCAGGCAGCGCAACGGCGAAAGTCTTCATTGAGCGAGGCTCGCCGCTGAGGTCTCGATACCTCAGCTTTTGGAGCCTACATACGCGCTGAACGCGACCGCAGGCCTGAAAGCCCCGTTTCACCCAAAATCAGAATATGGCACTCGCACGGGACAAAAAAAGAGGGCGGATGCCGTGGGGTGCTCCCGCCCTTGTGGGGTTCCTCAAGAATGATGGCCGGAGGGGGCCACGTGATGAGGACATCAAATCTGTATGCAAAGTAGACGAAGCCCAAATCGGGCGCAATCGTACAAAAATACTAGAAATCATAAAATTCAGTTAACCCCTTTGTTTCCAGGCACTCATAGGCGCTGCCCGCATTCAGATTCTTGAAATCTTCGGTTCTGCCGCTAGGCCATTCGACGACCAAACGCTCCACTTTGTCGTCATTTCCCAGCCCAAACGTGACCGGCAACTCGGACTGGGAAAGATAACTCGATCCGCCTTTCACGGTGCGAGACTGGCTCACGCCGCCGTAGAAAATTCGCACCACGGCCCCGATGCCATCGCGGTTCGACTTGATGCCGGTCAAGCGGACCCGCAGGCTGCGATTTCCCGAAAGCTTGTCGTTGCGATAGAGATAAGAGGGGCCGTTGTTGGTAGTCATGAGCAAATCAAGATCGCCGTCGCGGTCGAAGTCGGCATAGGCCAAGCCGCGTCCCACTTTGGGAAAATCAAAACTGCCGCCAAGCCGGGACGCCACATCGGTGAACTTCCCGCCACCTTGGTTTAGAAACAGCTCCGGCGCTTGCGCATAGCCAACGTTGCCACGAATGTTGCGCACGGTTTCGTCAATGTGGCCGTTGGCTACGGCAAGATCGAGGCGGCCGTCGAGGTCGGCGTCGAAAAACACGCAGCCAAATCCCAACTTATCTTTCGAAGCCATGCCGACTCCGCTTTGCAGGGCCACATCGGCAAAACCTTCTTTAGAAGCACGATATAAGCCGACCATTTCGTTGTCGAAATTGGTGATGGCCACGCCGGCGACGCCGCTGTTGTCGAAATCAGCCACATCTATGCCCATGCCGGCGCGGGCTTTGCCTTCCGCGCTGAACGCCACTCCAGCTTCGACAGCGATGTCCTTGAACGTCCCGTTGCGGCCATTGCGGTAGAGCTTGTTGGGCTGGGTATCGTTGGCCACCAGCAGATCAGGCCAGCCGTCGCGGTCGTAATCGAGCATCGCCACGCCCAGCGATTTCGAACTGCTGTCAAAAACGCCGCTGTTGGCAGTCACATCTTCGAATGTTCCGTTGCCGCGATTGTGAAATAGCCAGCAGGTATCGCCGCGATAGGCTTCCGGCGTGCAATAGGACTTGTGTTTGCCGTCCAGGCTGCAAAACACGTCGTGTTCCGGCGACCACTTGACGTAGTTGCAGACGAAGAGATCGAGCAGGCCGTCGCGGTCGTAATCGAACCATAAGGCCGACGTGCTGAAAGCTTGCCGTCCGCCCAAGCCGCTAGATCGGGTGACATCCACGAATTTCCCCCTGCCGGTGTTCTTGAACAAACGGTTCTGGCCGACGCAGGTGATCAGGATGTCGGGAAAGCCGTCGTTGTTGTAGTCGCCCACGGCCACGCCCATGCCATACATTTCCACGTCCAGCCCGGCTGTGGCGGTGACGTCGGTGAAGGTGCCGTTGCGATTATTGCGGTAGAGCTTGAGCGTGGTTCTGGTGCGCTTGTGGCCGGGCCAGTCCATGCCATTGACGAGAAGGATGTCTTGCCAGCCATCGCTATCGTAGTCAAGGAAGGCGCAGCCAGAACCCATGGTTTCGGGGAGAAATTTCCCGCCGAACGCGCCGCTGTTGTGCTGGAACTGCAGGCCGGCCGCGGAGGTCACGTCGGTGAAGCGAAAGCCGGGGCTGGCTGGCGCGGCTTCGGCCTGTCCGCTGAGGAATCCGAGCCCCGATGCGGAGGCCAAGCCAGCCATGCCCAAGAGGAAGGAGCGGCGGTTCACGGAACGTTGACCAATCCGTTGCGGATGGCGTAAACCACCAACTCAGCCGTTTTGTGAATGCCGAGCGCGTCCATCATGTTGGCGCGGTGGGCGGCTACCGTGTTGGCGCTGAGCTGAAGCTGGGTGGCGATTTCTTTGTTGGATTTCCCGTCCACGATGAGCTGCAGAATTTCCAGCTCGCGCGGGGTCAGGCCGTAATCGCGCTCGCCGCGCAGGTTGGCGGGGCGGGAGAGTTGTTCGTCGAGAACGGTTTCGCCCGCGGCGACACGGCGGATAGCCGAGCCTAGCTCCAGGTCCATGGCGCTTTTCAGAATATATCCTGATGCGCCCGAGTCCAGCGCCTGCCGCACTAGCGTTTCCTCGGGATGCATGCTGAGCATGAGAACACTTGTCCCGGGAACGAGCTGCAGAATCTGGCGCGTGGCCTGCAGGCCGCTGATGCCGGGCAGGGCGCAGTCCATGAGCACCACTTTGGGGCGAAACTTCTGCGCCATCTGGACGGCTTCCTCGCCGTCACCGGCCTCGCCCACCACCTGCATGTCGGGTTCGTCTTCCAGAATGCGGCGAAAGCCGCGACGCACCAGGCTGTGATCGTCCACCAACAGAACGGAAATTTTATCCGGCATGAGCTTCGACTTTCTCCTGCTTGGCTCGCTCGAGTGGGACCGTCAGCCGCACCAGCGTGCCGCCCGCCGCAGGCGTGACAAATTCAATATTTCCTCCGAGAAGTTCCGCACGCTCCCGCATCGCTACCAAGCCGATCCCCTGGCGTGTTCCGCCTGCAACAAAGCCTTTGCCGCGGTCTTCGACTTCAAGTTCCAGTCCCTGCGGCTGAAAACGCAGACGTACCCAGGCCTGGCGCGCTCCAGAATGGCGAGTGACATTGTTGAGCGCTTCCTGCAGCACGCGATAAATCTGCACCGCAGCGTTCCCCTCAACGGGAAAAGGCTCGCCCGATTTTTCATAGGATATGTCAATTCCAGCCTGCCGTTCCACCGTGGGCAGGTACCAATCGAGAGTACTCTCCAGGCCGGCCTCGTCGAGCATCACCGGATGCAGCGCCTGCGACAGGCTGCGGATGCTGTCCAGCGTGCGCTGTGCGATTTCGCGGACTTCCTCTAATTCGGCGTGCAGGGGCGAGCCTTCCGGCGCGTGCTTTCCGGCGCGCCCCAGCATGGAGCCGATGGCAGTAAGGACCTGCCCAAACTCGTCGTGCAATTCGCGCGAGATGTAGCGCAGGGTGGATTCCTGGGTTGAGATCAGAGTCTGCGCCAGCTCGCTGCGCTGTTGGGAAAGGGCCGCCAGTTGCGCGAAGAGGCGGCGGTTGGAGCGCATCAGATAAAGGCTGGTGAATACGATCGCGATGAGGATGGCGGTAAGAAAGATATACACCTGGCGCTGCACGTGATCATAGATTTCGCTGATCTGCTGCGCCGCCTGCTCTTCGCTTTCGTTGTTCTGCACCAGCAGGCGGGCGACCGCCGTGCTCAGCGCCGCCTGCCGCGCCTGCAGCGAGAGCCGGATTTGTTCGCGGGCCTCTGCATCTTTTCCCGCACGGGCCAGTGCCAGAGTGCGGTCCACCGCGTCCCAGAATTGCGCCAGGGAATTACCAAGGAATTGTCTTTGCTCCGGGGTGCGGTCGGCGACCGCGACCAGCGCCTCCTGTTTAAGGGCGTCGTCCAGGTCTTCGCGAATGCGCTCGAACTGCGCTGACCAGGCCGTGAGAGGATAGGGCTCGTCGTTGTCGAGCATGTCGCGCATGGCCAGGCCGAGCGAATTCAAATCATTCTGGATGCGGAGCAACTGCAGAGAATCCTTGCGGTTGCGGGCGACCAGATTGTTCTGCATCTGCCGCAGTCCGGAAATCTGTAACGTGATGTACCAGGAGTAAGCCACCACCGCAGCCAGGGTGATGACCAGTCCGAGAATCAGCGCCGGAGTGGGCGAGCGGCCAGGAGCCAGCGAGCGTTGCACGCACCCGAGGATACAACGCAGAGGGGATAGTTCCAAAGGCAGGGGAACTTCTTTGCCACGGATTTAGGGGAGAAGAACTCCTTTGCCACTGATTCACATGGATTTGAGAGCTTGGTTTTTCTCTTAAATCCGTGGAAATCCGTGGCAGGGAAGTTCTTTAAGCTGGCAGAGGTTTGTGTGATTTCAATCACTTTGGACGGTATGAGTTGTCACATCACTCTACCGGGCCGGGGGGGACAATGAAATCTAGAAACCGTGTTTTCACAAACGCGGCATGGAGGTGGGAACATGCCGGAAGATCAGGCGCAACACGTTGTCGAAGATCAGCGCGACGTCCTTGAAGTTCTTAAGTTTGAACTGGCGTTTCTGGAACAGGGAGGCTATGGCCGCTCGGTGCACACACCGTGGAAGCCGACCTCAACCTTCCAGGATTCTTTGACCTGCATCAACTTCGGCGATCCGGACCGGAGCCATCCCTGCAGCGAGTGCCTGCTGACCAAATTTGTGCCGGAGTCACTTCGGGAGCTGGAAGTCCCCTGCCACCACATTCCCTTGAACGCTGAGGGCGAGACTGTCTCCTCTCTGGAGCAGCAGGCCACCCAGCAGGAGCTGGAGGAAGCGGTGAGAGAGTGGTTGCGCAGCATGATTTCCCGGATCGAGCAGCAGCGTAGCGGAGCACCCTCCTCCAAGGCGTCCTAAAGACGCTGGAGGCGTACCATGCTCTCCAAGTGCATGAACCCGGAGTGTCTCACCCGATTTCTCTACTTGCACGAGGGCCGCCTTTTTAAACTGGAGCTTCGGGCCCCTAACAGGCCCGGCGGGAGAATCTATAAAACCGAGCACTTCTGGTTATGTGACAAGTGCGCCTGCAGCTTGACGGTCGTATTCAGCCAGGGCGTGGCAACCACTCGTCCACTACAGCCCGGCGGGGCACCGGCCGCGCCCAAAGCGGAGGAAGAGAAGACCGTGCCAGCGCGTTTCCGCAGGGCGTACGCCGAGTAGTGTTTATTTATCGGGCGGGGCGGAATCCAGGTTCTGCGGGAAAGACTTGAAAACCACATCGCGTGACTTGGTGGAGGTCTTCTTGGCAGCATCGGTCCGTGACTCGACCAACGTTCCTTTCAAGACGTAATAGCCCTCATCTCCCGGCTGTTTGCCGTCGCCGCGCTCGAACATTCCGGTAAATTCGTACCAGACGCCATGCACCGCCAGAGTAGTAAACGTAAGCTTCTTGCCTTCCAGTTTGCCCGCTTTGAAAAAGTGGTCAAGGAACGCGTCGCGGTCGCTGTCGGTATCGCCGTAGCGGGAGACGAATCCGCTTACGTGGCCCTCGTCTTCGATGCTGATCTGCACGAACTCGCCGTCTTTGAGGAAAGAATACGTGCCCGAGTAATCATCCGCCGGACGGCTGGCGGGCGGACTTTGCGAAGCTGTTTGGGCTACAAGAATTCCGCCGCAAAGCAGCAGAATGAGGGCCAGAGCGCTGGGTTTCATTTCGATATTAGACCACGGAAAGTGTTCAAAGACGCACCCGATTGGCCTTACTGTCCAAGCAATTGCGAAGATTCCCGATTCAGAACAAATGTCTTCTAAAAGGCATCTTCGGCCGCCACAGAGGCGTCCAAGAACACTATAATCCCTTCTAGGATTTTTACTCTCCCCGTGGTGGGTGGATGAATCAGGGTTTAGGACTGCTAGAAGTTGCTGAGGATCCGTCGCCGGGTGAGGCGACGCCGCCCACGCTGCTTGTCGAGTTGGAAGCTCGGCACCGGGTTTTCCTTCGTAATCTCAGGGACCTTTTCTGGCGGCCGAAACTTCCGCCATTGCACCTGGTTTCCTGGCCGGCGGCGCCGTGGCCGGATGTTTTTGTCCCACAGCGGGTGCCGTGGCGGGGTTTTGCAGAGTCGGGAGTGGTGCATGTTGCCGCGATCGCACTCACGCTTGCCGCCGTTCGCTTCTGGCCGCACCGGGTGCAGTTTGCCGAGGCGCAGCCTTTCCATCACGAAGACGTCATTTACTTCGACGCCTCCGAATATTTGCCGCCGCTCGATACCGGTGGCTCGCACGTTTATTTGCCGCAGGCAGGACAGCCGGAATACGCCCCCCAGCCCATAATCTCAGTGCCGCCGGAAGCAGACAATCACAGTCAGACGATCGTTACTCCTCCGAACGTCAAGTTAAACCGCGATGTGCCGCTGCCGAATATGGTCGCGTGGTCGCCGGTTCAGCCTTCGGTGCCGCTTGCCGCGACAGCGCGGTCGGCTAAGGAGATGAATATGCCCGCCATGGCGGTGCCGGTAGTAGCGCCTCCGCCGGATTTGAATGCCACCTCCGATCCGCGGGAGTTGCAGGCGCCGCAGCAATCAGTCGTTGGGCCGCCGCCGCAGGTGCAGAATGCGGCCTCAATTCGGCGGCTGGGAGAGATCAACATTGGCCACGCTCAGGCGGTCGCGCCTGCGCCGCAGCTTCCGGTTGAAGAACAGCGAGCCGCCGGGAGAGTTGGATTGTTGGGCGGAGTGAGCGGCCCGGCGGTTGTTCCTCCTCCACCTTCTGTTCAGGGAGGCGCAACAAGTGCCGGAGGCGGGCAAATCATCGCGCTGAGTGTGCATCCGCTGGCGCCGAACGCCTCCGTAGGAATTCCTGCGGGCAATCGTCGCGGCTCATTTGCGGCCACCCCGCAAGGAAAGCCCGGAGCGCCGGGAACGCCGAATGTGCCCGGTGAACGCGGCGGCGCAAATGGCACCGGCGTCGCTTCGGGGAAGAATGGGAGCGGCGTGGGATCGGGCAATTCAGCCAGCGGCGTTCCGCCCGGGCTTTATGTAGGGGCCGCTCCGAAGTCAGCCGAAGGGGCAATCACTGGTGGGCACGGCAGCGGCGCTGGAGCGGGGAGCGAGAATTCTAGAGGGCGCTCTTCAGATGATTCCCAATTGGTGGCAAACGCCACTCCGCCGCGAGTTACGTTTGCGCCGCCGCGCCGCGCGGCACAGGTCTCTGAGGCCAACGGCGACGTGACGCGCCAGGTTTTCGGCGACCGGAAATATTACTCCATGATGGTGAGCATGCCGAACTTCACCTCCGCCGGCGGAAGCTGGATCATTCGCTTCGCGGAATTGGACAAGTCAGATGCGGATAGCGCCGATCCCGACCCGAAACCGGGCGACCCGGCCGGCGAATTGTCCGCGCCTATGGTGGTGGAGCAAGTTGATCCTAAGTATCCTCTGGAACTGATGCATCACAACGTGCAAGGCACGGTGATGCTCTACGCCGTCATCCGCAGCGATGGCTCGGTCACGGATGTGAAGGTGCTGCGCAGCGTGGATGACCGCATTGACGAATACGCCCGCCAGGCCCTGGCGCATTGGCGCTTTCATCCGGGGACAAAGAATGGCGCGCCGGTGGATGTCGAGGCGGTGGTCGCGGTACCCTTCAAGCCGGCGCGAATGAAGGCGGCTTTCTAAGGTAGCGCCAACGTCCTGCCCGTACACGACTTCGAATCTACCGCGGATTCAGGCGGATGAACGCTGATTAAACTAGGGGAAAAGAACCAATCCGCGAAAATTCGCGGTGCATCAGCTTGAGTTGAAGTTCCCTACCTTTATCGGCGAGATGTCGGCGCTACGGTGCTCCCGCCATTACAAGAGTCGTCAGCAGAATTCGTTTCAGCCCCAGCTCGCGGCCATTGCAATCGAACCACTCCTGCAAGGTATGAGCGCCGCCGCCGCTGCCGCCCCCGCCGATCGCGATGGCTTCGCGGCCCAGGGACAGCGGCACGTTGGCATCGGTTGAGGCGCGGTGGACCTGTGCCGCATTGCCCAGTTGTGCGTCCACGGCGCGAATCACCTGCAGGATTCGAGCGTTCGGCGCCAGTTCGCCTGCGGGGCGATTGCCGATCGGCACCACTTCGCAGCCCAGTCCGGGCGAGCGCCGTTGCCCCGGCAGACGTTTCTCCATGGCCCGGACTTCTTCCTCCGCCGCTCGCTCCAGCGCCAGGCGCAGCGCGGCTTCCAGGCGCTCCATCTCGGCCATGGAGGTTGAGCGGATGTCCACCCGCATGCTGGCGGATTCAGGAATGGAATTCACCGAAGTGCCCCCGCGGATGACGCCTACGTTGAAAGTGGTTTTTGGGGCGGAAGGAATGGGCGTCTGCGCAAAAGTCCGAATCGCCCGCGCCAGAACCAGGATAGGATTCGGCGCGCCGAAGTCGCTCCAGGAGTGGCCGCCGGGCCCGCGCACGATCACCTCAAAGCGGCGGCTGCCGAGCGCTTCGGCGACGATGGTGTCAGAGCCCGCGCCGTCGAGGACCACGTTGCAGAGGATCGAGTCCTTCTGGCCGCCGGAAAAAATGTGGCGCATACCGCGCAGGTCGCCTTCCCCTTCTTCCCCCACGTTGCCGATAAACAGAATGGGCAACGAATGCGGAATCTTGCATGCCCGGATCGCCGCCGCCACCGCGAGCATTGCCGTAACTCCCGCCCCGTTGTCGGAGACGCCTGGCCCGAAAAGCCGCGTCCCTTGCTGGCGGACGTTCAGCGGCGTGCCAGCGGGAAATACCGTGTCTATGTGCGCGCTCAGGGCGACATGGCGGCTGCCAACTCCCGGCAAGCGGCCGAGCACGTTGTCGGCATCGTCGGTGCGGACGTCCTGCAGTTCCAACTCAAGGAAGCGGTCGCGCAACCACTCGCCGCGCGGGCCTTCGCCAAAGGGCGGAGCGGCGATGCGGGCCATCTCCAGTTGCCAGGCGGTGAACTGCGGCTCCTGCGCCCGCAGCCACGTGTACGCGGCCCGCACCTCGGGCTGGGCCGCGATGCGAACCACATCATCGTGAACGGAAGAGGCGGTTTCCGGCACGGTCGTGCTGGGGTTGGGGGCCATGAGGTTATTGGCATCTTATAACGCCGTGAGGACAACGCAGAGCCAAAACCACGAGAATACTCGGACTTGAGGTTCCTTCGCGCAACTTCGTGTCCTTTGTGGTTAATTGCTTTTTTGCGGCCTGGGCAACCCACAAAGGACACGAAGTTGCTCGAAGGAAAACCGAAGCGGAACTCCAGACTAAAAGAATACAGCCGGCGAAACATGAAACCGTACGCTTAGGCGCTGTTGCCTTTGCGGATGGGAATACCCGAAGATTGCCGTGCCCAAGCGTCAGTTACCGCCGTGCCCGGATCACGAGTGCAAGCGTCCAACCCCGGTTTTCAGCTAGCCATTCCGGTCGCATGTGGTGTCTCAAGAATGAGCTGACCGCTGGCAGCGTTGACAATATTCGCCGCGCTACGCTATCTTTAAGTGTTTGGAAGTCCTGCGGTTGCCCGCCTGGTAGCCCTGCGCCTCCGGCGCTCGACGAGGGTACTCAGCGGTCTTCTTTCGTTTTTTTAAATTTCTGGGAGAGTTCCGATGTCTACCTATTTCCCTAAGCAGGGGGAAATTGTGCGCAAGTGGTTTGTCGTGGATGCCTCCGGGCAGACGCTCGGGCGCCTAGCCTCGCAGGTGGCGCGCATCCTCATGGGTAAAGAAAACCCGCGCTACACCCCGTTTATTGATACGGGCGATCACGTGGTAGTGATCAACGCCGAGAAGGTGAAGACCACCGGCATGAAGGCCGAGCAGAAGGTGTATCAGCACTACACGGGATATCCGGGCGGGCTGCGCACTGAGGACTTCAAGAAGCGCACTGCCCGCAAGCCGGAGAGGATCATTGAAGCCGCGGTCACCCGCATGTTGCCCAAGAACAAGCTGGGGAAACAGATGGCCACCAAGCTTCAGGTTTACAAGGGCGACAAGCATCCGCACCAGGCACAAAAGCCGGAAGCTCTGGTGCTTGCGCAGTAGCTGTAGAGACGTGGCTTGCTACGTCTCGGTGTAGCGAATATGAGCCGGCACGGCTGGCGTGGACGTTGCAAGCAACGTCTCTACGGAGATTGAATGGCTGAATTGGTGCAGTATTACGGAACGGGCCGCCGCAAGTCGGCGATTGCACGGGTTTATTTGCGCCCGGGGAGCGGCGATTTCAAAGTTAACGGACGCGCATTTGAACAGTATTTCGTCACCGAGGCGCAGCGCGCCAGCGCTAAGCAGCCGCTGGTTTCCAGCGAGACTGCGGTATCGTTCAATGTGCTGGCTCGGGTTTCCGGCGGCGGCGTGAATGGACAAGCCGATGCGGTGAAGTTGGGTATCGCCCGCGCGCTGATGCAGTTTAACGCCGAGTTGCGCAAGGCGCTGAAGTCGGCAGGCATGGTGACGCGCGATCCACGCGGCAAAGAGCGCAAGAAGTATGGCCAGAAGGGCGCGCGCAAGCGGTTCCAGTACAGCAAGCGGTAGGGGCAGTTTCGAGTTTCGGGTTAGTGAAACTTGAGACTGAACGACTCGCGAGTCCGGGCAGACCGAGATTCCTCGCTTCGCTCGGAATGGCAAAGTTTGTGGGTTGCCAACGACTAGCGACCAACGACTGACGACTGAGTTTCCAATTCATTCCCTGGCCTCGCGGCGGGGACGGGAATAGCAATCCAAAGCGGTTTCGACACGCGGCGGATGCAGACCAAACTAGGAGGTTAATTGGCTAACATCACCATGAAGGAGTTGCTCGAAGCGGGCGTCCACTTCGGGCACCAGACTAAGCGCTGGAACCCCAAGATGAAGGAATACATCTTCGGAGAGCGCAACGGAATTTACATCATTGACCTGCAAAAGACGCTGAAGATGTTCAAAGAAGCGTCGAAGTTCGTGCAGGACCTGGCCGCCGAGGGGAAAACTGTACTCTTCGTGGGCACTAAGCGCCAAGCGCAGGATGCGATTGCCGAAGAGGCCAAGCGCTGCGGGATGTTTTACGTCAACCAGCGCTGGCTGGGCGGGCTGCTGACCAATTGGGTCACAGTGCAGAAATCTGTGAAGCGGCTCAAAGAGCTCGATGAGATGGCCACCGACGGCCGCTACGAGTTGCTGCCCAAGAAGGAAGTTATCAAGCTGGAACGCGAGCGCAAGCACCTGGAAGCCAACCTGGCGGGCATCAAGAGCATGTCGCGCCTGCCGGATGCGATTTTTGTGATTGATTCGAACAAAGAGCAGATCGCGGTGCGCGAGGCGCGCAAGTTGGGCATCCCGGTGGTGGCGGTGGTGGATACGAATTGCGACCCCAGCGAAGTGGATTATGTGATCCCGGGCAACGACGATGCCCTGCGGGCAATCCGGCTGTTTGCTTCGAAGATCGCCGACTCCGCCGCCGAAGGCGCGCAGTTGATGAACGACAAACAGATCGCCGAGCTGAATCTGGCGGCTGCCGAAGCGCAAGAGGCCGCGACAGTGGCGGATGCTGCGGCTGAAGCTGCCGTGGAGGAGGGGCCCAGCGCGGAGACGCCCGGAGAAGATATCAGCATGGAAGACGTGCTGGATGGCGGCGTGCGCAAGCAGACTTCAAGCGTGACTGAAGAAGCTGCCGAAGTACCCGAGGTGGAAGCGCAGGCGCACTGAACCAGTCGTCAGTCTTCAGTCGTTTGTCGTCAGCTTAAAACCACGCGGCAACCGGCTAACGGCCATCGGCGAACGACTAAAGGCCACTACCAGACCCGCGCGGGTCGTCCGGCGCGGGTCAAAGTTTGTTGGACGACCGAATTTAAGCGGAAGGAATTTCAACTCGAGTTATGGCAACAACAGTGAGTCCCGAACCGAACGACGGCAAGCGCCCGAACATCTCGGCGGCATTGGTGAAAGAGCTCCGCGAGAAGACTGGGGCGCCGATGATGGATTGCAAGCAGGCCTTGACCGAAGCCAAAGGCGACCTGGAGCAGGCGATCGTGCACTTGCGCAAGAAGGGCATTTCGACCGCGGCCAAGAAGGCCTCGCGTGTTACCAGCGAAGGCTCGGTGGCGGAGTACATCCACGCTGGCGGCAAAATCGGCGTGCTGGTGGAAGTGAACTGCGAAAGCGATTTTGTGGCGCGTACCGAAGACTTCAAAGAACTGGTGCACGATATCGCTATGCACATTGCGGCCAGCGATCCGAAATTCATCCGCAAGGAAGACGTTACCCCCGAAGCTTTTGAGCGCGAAAAGGACATCTATCGCGCGCAGGCTACCGCAACCGGCAAGCCGCCGAATGTGGTGGAGAAGATCGTGGAAGGCAAAATGGGCAAGTTCTACGAAGAGGTCTGCCTTCTGGAGCAGCCCTTCATCAAGGACCAGACGGTTTCCATCGGCCAGCTCATCGCCACCAAGATCGGCAAGCTGGGCGAGAACGTCGCGGTGCGGCGTTTCGCGCGGTTCAAGGTCGGCGATGCCGGCGAGACCGTGGCGATTACGAAGCCAACAGAAACGAAAACTGAATAACCTCGGGGCGGCCCTGCCGCCCTTTTTTGTTGGGTGGGTATTTAGGGGAAGCGGCCGAGCCGTTTACGAGAAGAACGATGAAGACTGCGGCGTTCAAGCGCGTTCTGCTAAAGATCTCCGGCGAGGCTCTCTCCGCCGGCCAGGGGTTCGGGGTTGATCCCGCGCACATTTACGGCATCGCCGCCGAACTGGCCGATGTCCACTCCCTGGATGTCCAGATCGCAGTAGTTGTAGGCGGCGGCAATTTCTTTCGCGGTGTGGCCGAGCAAGCCAAGGACATGGATCGCGTCTCCGCCGACCACATGGGCATGCTGGCTACTGTCATCAATGCTCTGGCTTTGCAGGACGCATTGGAAAAACAGAGCGTGCATACGCGGGTGATGTCAGCGCTGGAAATGAACCAGGTAGCCGAGCCGTTCATCCGCCGCCGGGCCATCCGGCATCTGGAGAAGGGCCGCATCGTGATTTTCGCGGGCGGCACCGGCAACCCGTTTTTCTCTACCGATACGGCGGCTTCGCTGCGCGCCATGGAGATCAAAGCCGACGCGATCCTCAAAGCGACCAAAGTGGACGGCATTTATGACGCGGATCCGCTGAAGGTAAAGGACGCCAAGAAATTCGACCAGATCAGCTATATGGAAGTGCTGAAGCGCGGGCTCAAAGTGATGGACTCCACCGCTATCAGCCTCTGCCAGGAAAACAACCTGCCTATCGTAGTGTTCGATCTAAATCAGCGCGGCAACATCCGGCGCGTGGTGACCGGCGAGAAGATCGGGTCACTGGTCATCGCGTAGTGTTGTTCGATTCCGACCCTCAAGAGCCGTAGAGCGCCATTTTCACGGACTCTGCGGCTGTTCTTCGCGGTCTCGGGGTTTTTTAAGATTTGCCTCGGCTCAATTTTGGATCAAAACCCTAAAACGCGCAGAACTCAAAGATCGGCCGCAGAGAAAACGAGCCGACAGCCACTGCGCAAATGTTCGATTGTGCATCTCAGGGTTTATAATGCAGCGTTTTGATTCCTCCATTCCTCGGAGCTGACTATGGCTCAAGCCTCAATGGCCGCAATTGCCGGCCTGAAAGAAGTTTACGTCCAACTGAAAACCCGCATGGAAAAGGCGGTAGAAGACTTCCGCAAGGCGATGGCCGCAACCCGCACAGGGCGTGCTTCGGTGCACATGCTGGATTCGGTGACTGTGGACTACTACGGTTCGCAGATGCCGTTGAATCAGATCGCCCAGGTGCACGCTCCCGAAGCGCAACTGATCACGGTGCAGCCGTTTGATCCCACTTCGCTGGCGGCGATCGAGAAATCAATCCGCACCGGGGACCTTGGTCTAAACCCCATGAACGACGGCAAAATCATTCGCGTGCCCGTGCCGCCACTCACCGAGGAACGGCGCAAAGACATGGTCAAGCACTTGCACAAAGTGCTGGAGGACCATCGTACGGCGGTGAGGAACATCCGCCGCGATGGCAACGACGCCATCAAGAAGGCGACTAAGGACAAGAAGATCACCGAAGACGAAGAGAAGCGCGCGCTGGAAGAGATTCAGAAGCTCACTGACGACGAGATCAGGAAAATGGAAGATATGAGCAAGGCGAAGGAGAAAGAAGTCCTGGAAATCAAGTGAGTCGCTTCTTTCCCGCGGATTCCCGCGGATTCGCGCGGATCAAACTGATAGATATTCAGCCTTAGTCGCGAGGAATGGTGTCGATTTAACGGGCAATCTGGAACCATAATCCATCTATGGGGCAACTCGAAGTCCCCAATTGATTTTGAATCCGTGGAATCCGCGTAAATCCGTGGCAAAGAAGTGGCGCAAAGGGAAGCGAAGGAGCCAGCGCAGATTCAGCGGCTTTCCGCGAATGCCACGTACGCGCCCAGCCCAATCAGCGTAAGGCCGGTAGCCGCCCGCTGCCTGCGCCGCAGCTTGGCCGAGGCCCGCAGGCGCGCGCCAATGGGGGCTGCCAGCATAGTGACCACCAGGTCGCAGGTGGTATTGAGCGCGACGCTCATCGCCCCGAGCACCAGGAACTGCCAGAAAATCCCGCCAGACGCGCGGTTCACGAACTGCGGAATGAAAGCGAGAAAGAACAGAGCAGTCTTGGGATTCAGCGCCTCGGTGAGAATGCCTTGCCAGAAGGGACTGCGTGCAGATCCGGCAACTGGAAGCTCGATTTGCGTATCGCGCCCGGCGCTTAGAATCATGCGCACGCCGAGGTAGATCAAGTAGGCAGCGCCGGCGTACTTGACGATCGCAAAAGCGGCCGCGGAGGTCGCCAGCACGAGAGAAAGCCCTGTGGCGGCGGCCAGTACGTGCACCAATCCGCCAAGGAACGTCCCTATCGAGGAAAGAACGCCTTCGCGGCGGCCGCCGGCGAGAGTACGCGCCAGCACGTAAAGCATTCCTGGGCCAGGAGCGATAGCTAGTAGGACGGCAGCCCCAAGAAAAAGCAGAAAGTGGTGCGGATCCATGTTCCAGTGATTTTACATGAGTGACTAGGCGGTCAGGGAAGGTGTGACACTGGTTTGTGTCTTTCATCGTGCCTCGAAAATGCGAACGTAATTATGAAGAGATCGAAAGCAACCACCAAGGACACGAAGGTGCGCGAATGCGCGAAGGTTTCACGAAGGAAAGTGATTCCTGGTGCATTTAGCATGAAGGGGTGACCAGCACTCCTCCGTTGCGGCGGGTTGGTTTGGCGCGAGCGCTCTCAAAGCTCGGGTATTGCTCGCGCTCGCAGGCGTTTGAACTGGTGCGCGCGGGACGCGTCAAGCTGAATGGCGAGGTACGCCGCGATCCTGAATGTCCGGTCCGCATGGGGCGGGACAAGGTCGAAGTGGATGGCTCGGCCGTCCGAGTGGCTACAAAGTATTATCTGATCCTAAATAAGCCGCGCGGCCTGGTGACTACGACTTCCGACGAAAAGGGCCGCGACACGATTTACTCCTGCCTCAGTGAGGATCTCCCGTGGATTGCTCCTGTCGGCCGGCTCGACAAGGCTAGTGAGGGCCTGCTGTTGCTGACGAACGACTCCGACTGGGCCGCCCGGGTGCTCGCGCCCGACAGCCATTTGCCGAAGACCTATCATGTGCAGATCGCGGCCAGGGCCGATACTGTCCTGTTGCAAACGCTGCGGACCGGCCGACGCACGAAGGAAGGCGACTTCTTGCGGGTGCGGGATGTAAATGTTCTGCGGCAGGGCGAACGCAATGCCTGGCTGGAAATTATTCTCGACGAGGGCAGGAACCGCCACATTCGCCGTTTGCTGAGTGAACTGGGAATCGAGGTGTTGCGGCTGGTGCGGGTGGCGATTGGGCCACTGACGCTTGGAAATCTTGTCAAGGGAAAGGCGCGGTCGTTGACTCCTACAGAGAAAGAGGCGCTGGATCTGGCAATGTCAAAACCTGGAGGCGCAAAAGATGCTGGACATGAAGAATAGTTCCAAACACGCGGCTGTTTCCGCTATCTTTTTGCGATCCCGTTTGCAGGGGTAAGTTTCGTGGGTAAATACCAGTTCTCAGATCTTAGTTCTCGGTTCTCAGCAGGTTTTACGCTGCGGGCTCGGGTCGGAGAAATGCGGCTGCGGCCAAAATCCCGGTGACCTCTTCCAGATGGTGCACGTCATCGAGAGAGAAATCCGGGCCGGAGTCTGCGAGGTTGTATCCCTTGCGGCAAATCTGAATCACACCCAGCACCTTGCCGTCCCCACCGTGAATGGGAGCGGACACCAGCTTTTGAATCAGTGGCGGTTGCACGCGCTCACTGCGTTCTGGAGCAGGCAGCTTTATCATTTCGAAAATCCGGCTGTGCTTGACTTTGGGAAAGTTATTGAAAAGTTCAATGCGTTTGCTGGCCGCGGTGTGGGCCGCGATGGAAGACGAACTGGAAAGTGGGATGGTTCCGGAAGTCTTCAGTTCATCTGGAAACAAGAAGCGCAGAAAGCCGTGTTCCAAACGCAACAACGCAACTTCGGTGGGCTGCACACGGAAGAGTTTGGCGATCTCCGCCGCAATGCTTTCCACGGCGCCTTTTTGGGCCACCGCTTCGGCCAGCGCGTCTATCGAAAAAGCGGGGGCAGGAGCGGCTCCCGCGGAGTTCCCTGTCATATCGGTCATTGCAGCCAAGCCTCGCTCTGTGTCACTTCCAAGGTTCAGGCCCGGGCCGCGGCACGGGCGGTCTGCAGGACGCTGGCAACCGCCTCCACCAGGCGCGATGAGCCGTTCTCCAGCCCCAAGCCTGATTTTTCAAAATAGGCAGCGGCTCCTTCGCCGAGCAGCCGCTCTTCATTCTTCTGTGAAAGGCTGGTCAGCACGATGACCGGAATCTGCGCCGTGCGCGGATCTTTTTTCAGGAGCTGGAGCAACTGCGGCCCGGAGATTTTGGGCAGCATCATATCCAGCACGATAAGGTCCGGAACCCGGCTGCAGGCCAGCTGAAGGCCCTCCTCGCCATCGGCCGCACCCAAAACGGCGTACCCTGAGCGGGCCAGCGCCATTTCGTTGGCGCGGCGCAGGAACTTGCTGTCATCAATCAATAGTACTGTGGACTTCACGAAACAGACCTTTCCTGCCGGCCGTTGATAGGACCGGGAGATCAGGGATTGCTTTCACTATCCTGACTCTCTAAAGTTTTCGCGGCAAGGTTACCAAGGGGGCGGGAGGATGCCGCTTTGGTGGGGGATTTTCTCAGTCGGTGGTGAGGGGTAAGCCTTTTTCTCGCCATTCGCGGATGCCGCCGTCCATGGAAAGAACGCTGGTATAGCCCATTTTCTGCAGATTGTCTGCCGCCAGCGCCGAGCGGAAACCGCCGCCGCAGTAAAGCACCATTGGCCTGCTGAGGTCGGAGACGCGGCTTTCGATGTCGCGCTCGATGATTCCTTTGCCCAGGTGTACCGCGCCCGGCAGGTGGTCTTTGGCGAACTCGCTTTCTTCCCGCACGTCCACCAGCAGGAATTTCTCACCGCGGTCGAGCCTGGCTTTGACCTCGCCGGTGGTGGTTTGGCGGATGCGTTTCTTGGCATCCCTCACGATCTCCAGGAAGCGCGGGCTATGGTGGACGGCCATCGTGATCTCCGGTTGACTGCGCCCTTTGATTCTATCCCGTCTGGCCGCAGTAAGTGAAAACGGGTGAGCAGCCGGCAACCCTCGGACATTTCCGCATTCAACTGGGAAATTACCGCCTTGTTTCGGCAAGAGGGGGAAGTAACATGGACAGCACCTAAAAGCAGCGGCGATCCGAATCAGTGTTTTTCATCCCGAGACATGCGTTGAATCCGCGATTCGGCGCCGCTTCTGCATTGGGAATTTGTGGCCCCGGTAACACTCCTTTGGATTACCGCTGTGATGTTTACGACCCTGGTTCACGCCAATAAGCTGCCGGAATGGGGTTGAACGCGTTGTTGATGAGCCGCGACCGCCAGGCCCTCCGTCTGGTGGCGGCGGCTTTCCAGGACATGGGCATTGAGCAGCGGGCCTGCGAGTCGGCAGGTGATGCCATGGAGCTGCTCGTGCAAAATCAATACTCGTCGCTGGTGCTGGATTTCGATTTGCCTGGGGCGGTGCAGGTAGGCAAATTGGCGCGCATGGCCATGCCACAGAGAAGGCCAGTCCTGTTCGCCCTGGTTGGCCCGTCTACGCCCACGGGTGATACTGTCCAGGCAGGGGCCAACGTCGTGCTCTATAAGCCGTTGGATCCGGAACAGGTGAAATGCTCCTTGCGCGCCGGGAGGGAATTCATGCGCGTAGACCGGCGACAGACTTCCCGGCACAGAATTGAGACCCTGGTGTATCTGCAGTTCGGCATTGCCGCGCTGCCCGCCCTGGTGCTGGATTTGAGCGAGCAAGGCCTGGCCCTACAGGCCCCCGAAGCCCTGCCGCCGGTGCGCCAGGTGCCGCTGCGCTTCGTATTGCCCGGCACGAACCACATGGTCGAAGCCATGGGGGAGATGATCTGGTCCGATGACAGCGGTCGGGCGGGCCTGTTCTTCTCGCAGCTCAAGCCCACCTCGCGAAAGTATTTGAAGAACTGGCTCCTCAAACACGGCGCCAAGAAAAGAGACGCGGTCCGGGTGCTGCTGCGACCCGAGAGAATGCGCCGGTCGGCTCAGATTTCCGAGTAGCCACGCGATTACTTGGCCGCGTAGCGGTCGAAGCTGATCACGCGGGTAATCCTCCAGGCGCCATCCTTGTACTGCCATAAGTGGACGAACCTGGCCTCGCCGGACGGCGTGCTCGATTTGGGGTGGTAGAACCGGTGTACCCCGATCTCCACCGCGCCATAGCCCTTCATGGGATAAACCTGCATGTTGCGGCAATAAATACCTTGACTAACCACGCTTGATTTGCTAAAGTTCTTGGCATGGAAAAGCCGAAAACACTTCAACAAGCCATCCAGCACTACAGCGATGAACAAGTCTGTATTGACGCGGTCGTCGCGATGCGCTGGCCGAATGGCGTTCCTGTCTGTCCCGCTTGCGGGCACAAAGGACACTACTATCTCAGGACTCAGAAGCGTTGGAAGTGCAAAGACTGCCATAAGCAGTTCACTGTTAAGCTGGGCACTGTTTTCGAGGATAGCCCAATATCTCTCACAAAATGGCTTCCCGCTCTCTGGATGCTCTGCAATTGCAAAAACGGAATCAGCAGCTATGAGCTATCGCGCGGTTTGGGCGTGAGCCAAAAGGCCGCGTGGTTCATGTTGCAACGTTTGCGCCTAGGATTGATGAGCGATGCCGACAGATTTCACTTAGCCTTATCGCAGATCGCGGGAAAGCGATTGACGTTTGCTGAAGTGACTGGAAAGGTCGCTGGCAGTCCAGCGAATTGTTAATCCTTATCGCGGAAAGCGTGGTCGGCAGCCTTCTTCTGCCGCTGTCTTGCCTTCTTCGCGGCGTCGAGCCTAGCTTTGATTTCAGAATGCGGTACGGACAAAACTTTCTTTAGTGCTCTTTGAAAATTTGCATATTCGTCGGGTTGATCGCTGCTACCTTGCCGGGATGAGCGTATGCCCGCCATGCCTCCGTCACTATAACACGACGGGGGAATGGCGGGAGTGTGCCGGAATATGAAACTAACTCACTAGACTGGAGTCGCTTTGTAGATCCGCAGCGTCTCTTCGAATACCGCAGCAAAATTCAACGGTTTAAATCGGGGGATGACCGTGCAAGTGATGAAGCCGTGTATGTCGCTGAGTCTATAGAAGGGGATTCGCCAATCGGAGTCCCATTCGCCGATCTCTATCGGGTCGGGGAATGTTGGCTTGAGGTCCAAAGCACTTTCATACTCTTCGGGAACACTTACCTCAAGTGCATGTTCGAGGTCGAGATTCTGGATCGCAACTCCCGGCACGTTGGGGACGAACACGTTAAAACCTGTGGAATGAATGGGGATTCTGACGTGCTTGTCGAGATTGCAAAGTTTATTCAATTGCCAAAGGGGATGCGTCTCCGGCGCGTCCGCTCCCTTGTGCGGCTGAACAGCATTTATCTGTCTCCGTACTTCTGGAGGGAATCGCCTCAATGCTCTAGCGTAATTGCGCCTTCTGTCCCGACTGCTCTTATCCCCACGCTTACTGAGGTCTTCCGGGAGCGGGAAGTAAATCTCTCTGGGGAAGTCTCGTCTGGCTTCGACTGTGGCCAATTGCCAAGCCATTTGGTCGAGACCGGAACGGAGACAGTAAAGGAATTCTCCGAGTTCCATCGCCAGCACAGAATCGAACCCTTTCTGCTCAATTCGCTTGATGTGTCGGCGGTTATGAGGGTCGTACTTGCGAACGACGGTATACGGTTCTTTCATGTGGGCGGACATATGCCCGTTCAAAGCATCAAGGTGAAGTTTTGCCCGTTCAGCCTTTGTTATGAGATACCACGCGGCCCGTGGAATCATTTTCAATCCCCTCTGTAGGGATTGTACTTAGCGCGACATGGTTAGCCAAGGTATTTATTGCCCATGTTGCCAGGGCCGCGGGAGTCAACTCGATGAGAATCTCGCCCTTTTTCTCGTCCCCTGAGTAAGGAAAGAAACCGTCATGCGTTTGCAGTCCGGCGGTACGTGTGGCGAGGCTTGCTTTGTCGGAGGATGTCGAGGCGGCGGTTGAGGAAGACGAAGCGGTCTGAGCCAGGGCAGATGCTGCGACCAAAACGCAGGCGAAAACAGGCAAGAAGGCCGATTTCATAGACCTGTCTTATACATCACCGACGCCGCGGCCTCAAACTGTAGCGAGGCGTCCCGCCGGCAACCGTGCCGTATAAGCCCGGGAAGCCGATGCGATATGTGGGCAGAAATTCTTTGCCACGGATTTACGCGAATCTTCACGGATCAAAACAATAAAAGCGCAAGAATCAAGAAAAGAAATTGTTCTTGATCCGTGTTCATCCGCTTAAATCAGTGGCAAAGAAGTTGGCTTCCGGCTGAAGAAGGCCCAAGCCACCTGTGCGATACTGAGAAAGTGGCTGCCGTTGCGGACCCAAAGTCGGTCAAGGTGAACCTCACTGCCGGCACGGGTGTGGACATCGAGTGGAAAGACGGTCACCGCTCCCACTATGCGTTCCAGTTCCTGCGCGATGCCTGCCCTTGCGCCATGTGCAACGAAGAGCGCGACAAGGCCGGCCGCGCTCCTGGGGAACCGCCGCACGCAGGCCAGGCCCTGCTGCCGATGTACAAGCCTGCGGTGAAGCCGCTTTCGGCGGAAGGTGTGGGCAAGTACGCCATTAAGTTCCATTGGAACGACGGCCATGAGCTGGGGATTTATTCGTGGAATTTTTTGCGGGAGTGGTGCCCGTGCGAACAATGCAAGGCGGCGAGAATGGCCGCAAATTAGTAGAAGAAGCGTGACCTCTCAAGATGTCTTTTCTCTCCCAACTCAACCCGCAGCAGCGAGAGGCCGTCGAAACCGCCGAAGGCCCGCTGCTGATTCTTGCCGGCGCGGGCAGCGGCAAGACGCGCGTCATCACCTACCGCATCGCCCATCTCATCGAGAACCTGGGCGTGATGCCGGAGACAATTCTCGCCGTCACCTTTACCAACAAGGCTGCCAGCGAGATGGTCGAGCGTGTTGACAAGTTGGTCGGCGGGCTTTCTATCGCCAAGCCGGTGATTTCGACGTTCCATTCGTTCTGTGTGCGCGTGCTGCGGCGAGATGTAGAAGCGTTACGCATTCCATCCTCCACGCCCGGCGTGCCTCCGATCGGCCTAACCAAGAACTTCGTGATTTACGACGAAGCCGACCAGCAGCAACTGGTGAAATCGGCGATGCGGCGCTTGGGCGTTGACGACAAGCAGACCACGCCGCGCTCCGTGCTCTCGCATATTTCGTGGGCCAAGAACCACATGCTCGATCCCCAGGAAGTCTATCTGCAGTCCACCGATCCCAAGACAGAGCGCGTGGCCCAGATTTACGCCGAGTACCGCAAGGAGTTGCTTAAAGCTAATGCACTCGACTTCGACGACTTGCTGCTCGAAGCCGTGCGCCTGCTGAAGGCGGTGGGCGGAGTGCGCGACTATTACAATCGCCGCTTTCACTACGTTCTGGTAGACGAATACCAGGACACCAACCGTCCGCAGTACGAATTGATGCGCCTGCTCGCGGGATCGCGGCACAACGTTTGCGCCGTGGGCGACGAAGATCAATCCATCTACTCGTGGCGTGGCGCCGACATTCGC
>Ga0335078_10000555_pt1 | contig 57269 bp, 47 predicted proteins | sample Lox_Sample_32_FD_206711 | JGI IMG/M metagenome (GOLD analysis project Ga0335078, IMG submission 206711) | Soil microbial communities from Loxahatchee National Wildlife Refuge, Florida, United States - Lox_Sample_3.2 | ecosystem: Environmental > Terrestrial > Soil > Wetlands | place: USA... | reverse complement strand
TTGTGCTCGACGTGCGCGAGCCCCACGAATACCAGATCGCCAACCTCGGCGGATATCTCATCCCGCTCGGCGATCTGCCCAAGCGCGTCAATGAACTCGACAGCAGCCGCGAAATCGTGGCCCACTGCAAAATGGGCGGCCGCAGCGCCAGGGCCGTGGCGTTTCTAAAGCAGGCCGGATTCACCAAGATCCACAACCTTGCCGGCGGCATTACCGCCTGGTCCGACCGCGTGGACCCCAAGGTGCCGAAGTACTGAATTCAGTCGCTAGTCGTCGGTGGTTAGCAGGGAGCGGGGAGCGTCAACTCGGCTCCTCCTTCCCGTTCCGGCCGGCTGATCATTTTTCGATTGCGTCTTTCAGGTGCTTGGCGCACGCTTCCGCGGTGCTCTTCTTCCCGTGGGCGGAGGCCTCTTTGTGAACAGAGTAGCTCCAGACCACCTCAGTACTCTTGAGATCGCTCAGATTGATACTCGCTTCTTCACGCGAGTGCCAGTTCCCGAGAATGATTTTCTTGGCCGTGCTGGCTTTCTGGCTGTCAGAGACCCCTGTGATCTCATAATCCGCCTGTTCTCGGCTGGTCACGACCTCCATGGGAACTTTCTTTTCAGACATCGCGGTCTTCAAGTATGTGTCGAAGCCATCCGGCATTGACGCGACAAACACCTTCGCTCCCTTCGGGATCTTGGCCGAAGGCGGTGCATTCTTTGTTTCGCCTGCTCGTGCAATGGAAGCAGCGGCCAGAAGCAAAAGAACCAGAGTGTTCACCACGCTTGCTTTGTAGAACATAAGTCACCTTTGCCTTCAGTTTGTTTTGCTTGGCGGAAGTACTAATCAATCACAATCTGCTTGATATGTTTGGCACAGGCCTCACCCGCACTTTGTCTGCCTCTCACCGAGTTAACCTTGTGGACTGAATAACCAAAAATAACTGCTCCCGTCTTCAAGTCCACTATCTTGATGCTGGCTTGTTCATTGGACTGCTGCGAACCCAGGAACAGCATCTTTGCCCAACCTGCTTTCTCGCTCTCCGAAACCCCGCTGATCTCGTAGTCGGCCTTGCTGCGGTCCATTACTACCATCAATGGCACTTTCTTACTTCGGAATCCGGCAATGATGTAGTTCTCGAAGCCGGCGTCCATTGGGGCAACGTTGACCTTGGCGTACGCGGGTATCCTCGCGTCCTTTACCGTGGCCAGCTGTCCCTCATCGGAGGCCACGGGCTTGATGTCCGCTGTCGCTTCTTTGGGCGGCTGACCCGAATTCGGCTTGGCGTCTTCCTTTGCTGTGTTCTGGTCCTGGGTCGGGCCGCTTTGCTGTGGAACCGCTCGCCGCGCGGAGGCAATGGGTACGATAAGCGCGGCCAGAATCAATAACGCGAAACCTGCCCTGGCATACATGGTTATCCTCCAATTCAGCGCGCTATTATGCCCCAAAAACGAGCCCGAAACCGACTATTTTCCCGGTTCGGAGTGAAACTGGGGCACCGCACGCCAGGCCAGTAGCAGACTTTCAGGTGCTACCCGCTGACTAACTGGCCCTTGCATTCCCCGCCGAACAGCGCATAATGGCAGGTTTCCTCTTCCCCCGGGGAGGACCCATGCTGTTTCGTCTGCGGAACCTGGCCCTGGCCGGTGTAGTGTCTCTGGCCATGACCGTTTCCCTCGCTACCCAAACCACGCCCGCTGCTCTCAACTCCGACGTCACTTACCAGCAACTCCGCAACATCACGCTCGGCGGCGGAGCCGTCGGCGTCAGCAATTTCGATCTGCAACGCGACGCCGCCACCTTCCACCTGCGTTCCGGCACGGTATGCTTCCTTTCGCCGGTGCAGGGCAAGGTCACCGGTGCGGTGTTCGTGGGCGATGGCAACATGACCCTCGATCCGCCCTCCGAATCCGAACGCCGCAGCCTGCGGTTCCTCACCAAAGAAGACAAATTCAGTGAAGACTTCGACCGCCTGGTGCTCCGTTTCACCGATGACACCTATGAGCAGTTCAAGAAACTCGGCACCTCCACCGGCGGCTGCGATGCCGCCCCGCTGCAGGAAAGCCAGCGCGCCACGCGCAACGTCCTGCACTACAACCTGAGCGCGCGCATTCTTGAAGATGTGCTGCGCGGTGAACCCGGCGGGCTTTTCGTCGCCTTCATCCGCGGCAAACATTACGACAGCAAGCTGCTGTTCATCATTGATCCGGGCGGCGGCCAGAGTATGTCCCTCGACCAGGAAGAATTGCGGACCTACACCGAAGGCAAAGGCGGCATCTGGACCGCCTTCCATTTCTCGCCCGAATACCGCAAGACGCTCGGGGCAGCGGCCTTCCGCGGGTCCGCCATTCACATCGAGCACCAGCAGCTCGATACCACCATCGAAAAGAGCGGACAACTCACCGGCAAAGCCACCACCACTTTCATTTCCCGCGGCGCAGGCACACGCCTGTTGCCTTTCGACCTGTTCGGCTCACTTCGCGTGCAAAGCGTTACCTCGCAGGATGGCCAGGCCCTCGGTTTCATCCAGGAAGACAAAAACGACGATCCGCAATTTTATGTGCTGCTGCAGAAACCGCTCTCGCGCGGCGAGACCTATACCATCACCACCACCTACAGCGGCAAAGATGCGGTAATCAACGAAGGCAGCGGCAATTACTATCCCGTCGCCCGCGAAAACTGGTATCCCAGCAACGCCGGCAGCGGCCTCAGCGACTACACCAACTTTGACATGACCTTCCGCATTCCCAAGGGCATGAAAATCGCCGCCACCGGCAGCTTAATCAGCGAGAACAATGAAGGCGGCCAGAATGTTACAGTTTGGAAAAGCGACACCGCCCAGCCCATCGCCGGCTTTCAGTTCGGCAAGATGAAAGAAGAAGACGCCAAACTTACCTCGCCCGAATTTCTGGTCGCCGCCTACGCCAACGAAGAGCCTCCGGACTGGGCTTCCGGTCTGCGCGGCGGCACCATGGGCAACCTCAGCACCATCAGCATGATGAAAGCCCCGCTTTCGCAGGCCCAATACGCGGTGCATCTCTACACCGATTATTTCGGCACCCTGCCCTTCAAACGCCTTTCCATGACCCAGCAAACCGCCTGCAACTACGGCCAGAGTTGGCCCGGCCTGGTGTGGCTGCCCATCTGCTCTTTCTACGACAGCACTGTGCGCCACCAACTCGGCCTCGACTGGGCCGACCGCGGCTATTGGGACGTGGTCACGCCCCACGAAGTCGCCCACCAGTGGTGGGGCCAACTGGTCGGCTTCAATTCCTACCGCGATCAGTGGATGAGCGAAGGCTTCGCCGATTTCTCCGCTTCTCTGTTTCTGCAGACCGCTTACGGCCCAAAAAGCCAAAAGATGTACATGAAGTTCTGGGACGACGAACGCCGCTCCATTGTGGAGAAAAACGCGCAAGGCTTTCGCGCCATTGACGTCGGCCCGGTCACTATGGGCTATCGCCTCAACAACAGCCGCGCCGGTTACAACATCGCCCGCGATCTCATCTATCCCAAAGGCGCATACATCCTGCACATGGTGCGCATGATGATGTGGGACCGCCAGACTGGCGACCAGAACTTCAAAGCCATGATGCAGGACTTCACTCACACCTACGCCGCCCGCACCGCCACCACCGAAGACTTCAAAGAGATGGTCGAAAAGCACATGACCCCGGACATGAAGTTCATCGGCGAAGGCTCCATGGACTGGTTCTTCGATGAATATGTCTACGGCACAGCTCTACCTTCCTACCACTTCGATAGCAGCTTCGACACGAATCCCGCCGGAGACATAGTGATCAGCTTTAAAGTTACTCAGTCCGGCGTGGATGATAAATTCCGCATGCTGGTGCCCGTCTACATCGAACTCGCCGACGGACACACTATTCTTCTGGGACGCGCCCGGCTGAAGGGAAATACTTCTGTGGAGCAAAAAGTGGCTCTGAAAGGATTGAAGGACAAGCCGCATCGCGCGGTAATCAACTACAACGACGATGTCCTGGCCTCGCCGGGTTAGTGGCCAGTGGCTGGTAGTCAGTGGCTAGACCGCTAATAAATGCCGCCAAGCAGTACCCGTGGACGGCACGGCCTGGCTACGAAAAAACTTCCGGTCGAACTTGATTTTGGGTGGGCAGCGGTTCACCGCTGTGATAAGTCGCTTGTTGTTCAGGACGGCTTTAGCCGCTGAGGTAACTCGGCCGGCCGCGAAACACTTTTTCCGCAACCTCTTGAGCCGTGCCGTACGGCAAACGACGCGGCTTTCAGCCGCCGTGGCAGCGCCAGGGGCTGGCGGTGATTAACCACCAGCCACTAGCCACTGCCCACTAAATTACTTGCCGCTGTCGTCGCCGGTGTTCGCGGCGGTCTGTTCGCCGACCTCCAGGGCAAACTTCTTGCCCGAGAAGCGAATTTGGTTCAAGGTGGCGCTGCCGTCACTGCCTTTGGTTACTACGGCGGCATCGCTGTTAGAAGCTCTCTCCAGGTCCACGACATGGGCTTGCACCTTGGCCACCACTGTCTTGCCCTGCATGATGTTGGCCTCCACCGCAGTCCCGCTGCCTTCCCACTTCACGGTGTAGGCGCCCGCTCTCAATTGCTTGCCGGCCACTACAGTGGGAGAAGTGAGTTGCAAAGTTCCCTTCGATGCCGCAAAGGCGCTCGCCGCCAGCATCACCATGAGCCCCACCAACGCTACTTTCGAAACGTTCGCTTTCATCACTTGACTCCATTCTTTCCCGAAAGCATCGGGACGCGTGCGGCGGCCGGCTCTGACCTGACGCGGAAAAACTTGCATTTCTCCACGAAAGTCCTACAATTCGCCATCGGGGTCAGGCAGAAGGAGCCAGGCCGCAAAACGGCGTGGCGCCCTTTGCTTCCCGGGATTGTTCCGCCCTGGCCGCCAAACCGAGCGCGGAACAATCCCCGACCCCTGCAATGATTCAACCGTTCGATTCAAGCTCGACTGCACCAAAGCTCCGCTCGAACTAAACCCGAACTAACCTCACCGCAAAATCGCAATCAACTCGAACCAGAATCGCTAAGAAAACCGGATTGACCCTTCCTCACCCCGGCCCTCTTTCACTCAATACGTCATCGCCGTCGAAAAAGTTTCGCTTGATTCTCAACCCACATCGCAGGATTGGACGCTGCAAGCACGCCACAGTTAGCACACGCGGAAACTCCTTAGTGCCAAGAACAAAAATGAAATGTTTTGTTGAGTGCGACGCGGGGGATAACTCCGATAACTACATACAAGATTGGGAAGTGCGGGGAGGACACAACAGTGAAAAACCGCGGACTTCGCGGCCTTAGCGGCAAACACTACTCAATTCTCAAAACGACCTTCCCATAATTCCGACGCTCTAACAGCAACCGGTAAGCCTGCACCACCTGTTCCAGCGGGTAGACATGCCCCACCACCGGCCGCAGATGCCCCTCGGCCGTCCACGCCGAAAGCTGCTTCCACGCCATCGCCATCAAATCGCGCTTCATCGAAAGATAAGTCAGCCAAAGCCCATGCACGCTCGCGCCCTTGGCATACAAAATTCGCGGATCAAGCGATGCCTTCTCACCCGTCGCCGCCCCATAAACAATCACCCGCCCAAAATCCCGCAGACAACGCACAGCTTTCGCGGTGTGCTCGCCGCCCAGCATTTCAAACACCGCGTCCACGCCCTCGCCATTGGTCAACTCTTTCAACGCAGTTTCGTAGTCATGCTCTTTGTAATTAATGCCATGGTCCAACCCCAACCCCTTCACCCGCACCAGTTTTTCTTCTGAAGAAGAAGTCCCATACATCTCCACTCCCAGCAATTTGCCGATCTGCACCGCCGCCGTTCCCACTCCGCCAGCCACGGCGTGGATCAGCACTCGCGGCCTCACTCCGTCCGCCGGCTTCTCCAGCAATCCGGCTTTCCAGTATGCGAAATACGCGGTGAAGTAATTCACTGGAAACGCCGCGCCCTCCTCAAAGCTCCACTCCGCAGGCATCGGCCAGATCAACTCTGCCCTCGCCGCCACCCGCTCGGCAAACGCTCCCCACTGCGCATATCCCATCACCCGTTGGCCCGTGCCTTCCAATTCCCCGCAGAACTCCCGTCCCGCCACCAGTGGCGGCCTCGGCGCCGACGGATACTTTCCTTCCGCCGTCATAATGTCCGCAAAGTTCACGCCGCCCACGCGCACCCGGACCAACTTCTCCCCAGGCTCCGGCGAAGGCTCCGCAACCTGCCCCACCACCATCACTTCCGGCCCGCCATACCGCTCAATGCTCACTGCTTTCATGGAAGGCAGTGTAGCAGCCGATCACCGATCTACGACTGGCGATCCATAAATAGCGATCGCGATCTACAAATTGTCATCCTGAGCGAAGGCCCCCTGCACTCCGGCCCCATGATGAAGAGTTTCAAGGAATTCTCACGTTGCCCCATAAAAACACCGTCGGGCCTGCCTCGGAGCTCCTGAGAAGCAGGCCAGCCGAAGTCCCTTCGTGCCCAACTCCTTCACCAACTCACCCCACCCCAGAACTTCACGGCAGGTATATACTCTCGGTGAATATTCTTGCATCCTTGCCTGGCTGCTCAAGGCAAGGGCGGGGCCCCGTTTCATTTGATATTCATAGCCCCGCTTTACTGGATCGCTGGCCGTTGGTCCTGCTGTCGCGGCCAGTGCGGAACTGGCCGGCCGCACCTGCTTCCCGGTTCCGGGGAGGTTCGCTCGTGGACTTATTTCTGGTTCGTGTCCTATTTATTGTTGTGGTTGCTGTTACCTGCTTTCTGATTCGCCCCTTTGGCCTAACGCCGGAAAAAGATGCAGGCGTGGGCGCGCTGATCGGCCTGGCCATCGTTCTGTTCGAGTGGAAGCTGCGCCTGGTCAGCCTCAAGCGCCTCATCGGCGCCGCCATCGGCAGCGTGCTGGGGATCGTGGGGGCTTACTTGTTCGCCCTCGTCATCCGCAACAGCCTGCCTAATAATCAGACCCAGAGCTTCCTGCAGATTCTGGTCATGCTGCTCATGGCCTACGTAGGCCTGATCGTGGGCGCGAACAAGGGCGACCTGCTGAACCTGGCGGCCCTGGGCGGCCTTTTTGGCGGCGAAAAACAAAACAAAAAAAGCTACAAAATTCTGGATACCAGCGTCATCATTGACGGCCGCATCGCCGACATCGCCGAAACCGGCTTCCTCGACGGCATCGTCGTTGCCCCTCAATTTGTGCTGCGCGAACTGCAACTGGTGGCCGACTCCGCCGATTCCCTCAAACGCAATCGCGGCCGCCGCGGCCTCGACATCCTGCAGCGCCTGCAGAAAGTCGCCTCCGTCCAAATCCAAATCGTCGAAGACGACTTCCCCAGCGTCCGCGAAGTAGACCTCAAACTGATCGAACTGGCCAAGCTCTACGAAGGCAAAATCATCACCAACGATTTCAACCTCAATAAAGTTGCCCAGTTGCAGGGCGTAGAAGTGCTCAACATCAACGAACTCGCCAACGCGCTCAAGCCCATTGTTCTGCCCGGCGAAAGCATGAAGGTGTTCATCCTGAAAGAAGGCAAGGAGTACAACCAGGGCGTCGCCTATCTCGATGATGGCACGATGGTTGTGGTAGACAACGCCCGCAAGATGATCGGCAAGACCATAGACATTTCGGTGACATCAGTGCTGCAGACCACAGCCGGCAAAATGATCTTCGGCCGCTGGGACGAGCGCAGCCAGCGCGCACCCGCCGCTCCGCCCGCCACTGCTGCCGCAGTCAATGCCCTGCCCAACGGTGAGCCCAAGAAGGCGCAGCCCATCGTGCTCGACCGCCCCGCGGAATGACGCCGCTCCTAGAGGTCGTCTCATAATGCCGCTGGGAAAAACCGTGGAAGGGCATGGCTTCAGCCATGCCACCAGAACGCCCAAATCATGCGGCTTTCAGCCGCCGTGGCGCCACCCGTTTCGAGCGTCGGTGCCTGCGAAGCATTTATCGCTCCGCGTCCAGGAACCCAATCTCCGTGAAGTGAATCGTATTCCCCTCGATCGTTCCCTTCGCTTCCACCCGCTGTCCGGCAAGGCCATTGAGATCGGCAATGTTGCCTTCCAGCAGATACGTCTTGTCCCCGTTCACCAGTTCATATTTCGCGCCTTTTCTCACGCACATGCGAGTGCATTCTGCGGAATTCAGGTTGGGATCTTTGTTATGCCGCGCCCCGCAATACGAATCGGTGATGATGCCGGAGTAAGTCTTGGCGCCGCTTTCCGCGGAACTCCGCGGCGCAGCACTCGCCACCGGCGCACCCACAAATGCCAAGGTCGCCAGCGCCAGGACTGCAGCCAGCGCCAGCCCCGCCGTCAAGGTGGAGGTAAAACAAAAAGCGATTAGCTTCACCCACGAAAGCTCGTCACGGTTCATGCCGACTCCAAGCGGCCAGAGCAGGCCCCGTTGCTTGTATCTGACTAGCGCAACTTCTCTGCCAAAACCCCGAAAGAACTTTGAAAACCCACAAGTCACTCTTCAGGCAAGAGTTGAAGCTCACCTCCGCAAAAACGGAGCCTCAAGCAAACGAACCCCTCCCCGCAAGAAATGCGCGCCAGTGAGTAAACCAGGGACAAATGCCGCAAAAGCTTCCAAAAGTTTCACCCGAGCATCAAACGTCTTGTGATTGTCTCCTTTGCGTCCTTTGCGCACTTTGCGGTTAAAACTCCAAACCGCGAAGCGCGCAACCGACGCCAAGCGATCCGCGCCACCCGCCGCGATTTGCCCTTACACCCGCTCCGTCTTATACTTACACCCCGCTATGAAGGTATTCGTCATTATTCCGGCCGCGGGCCTCGGCACGCGAATGACTTCAGCCCCGAGCGCAAAAGGCAAAAAGGGAGCACCGTCGAAACAATTCGCCGAACTTGGCGGAACCCCAATCCTTCTGCACACTTTGCGCCAGTTTGCCGCTTGCCCCGAGGTCTCAGAAATCTGCATCGCGTTGCGCCCCGGCGAGATTGAAGGCTTCCGCGCGCGCCTGGAAGGGGAAGGCCCGGACGTTGCCCAAAAAAAAGTCCACCTCGTCGAAGGCGGCGAACATCGCCAGCAGTCGGTCGCCAACGCGCTGGCGGCCATCGGCGCGGCAGAAGACGATATCGTACTGGTGCACGACGCCGTCCGCCCATTCGTAACCCCGGAAATCATTGCCGAAGTGATTCGCGCCGCCGAACGATACGGCGCCGCCATCGCAGCGCTGCCCGCCGTAGACACAGTGAAGCAAGTCGAGCGCACCTCCGAAGGCGCGATCATCAAAGCCACCATCCCCCGCGAGCGCGTAGTGCTGGCGCAAACTCCCCAGGGCTTCCGATACGCTGTGCTCAAAAAGGCTTTCGACGAAGCCGCCGCCGATGGCTTCACCGCCACCGACGAAGCCTCGCTGGTAGAGCACTCGCGCCACGACGTGATGGTCGTAATGGGCTCACCCAGAAACATCAAGATCACAACCCCGGCAGACCTGGAATTGGCCGAATTCTATTTGCGAAACTGAACTTCTTTGCCGCTGATGAACGCAGATTCACGCGGATGGGAGTGAAAGGAATATCTACACGCGTGGCTCAGACAATGAAACAAGAGGAATCAGCGTTGATCAGCGTTTATCCGCGGAAAAGAAGTGGGAACCGCCAATGAGAATCGGCTATGGCTGGGATTCGCATGAATTCAAACCTGGCATTCCGCTGACGATCGGCGGCGTCACCCTGCCTCACCCCGAAGGCCTCGGCGGCCACTCCGATGGCGATGTTCTGCTTCACGCCCTGACTGACGCGCTTTTGGGCGCGATCGCCGGCCCTGATATCGGCTCCCTCTTTCCGCCCTCCGACTCGCAATGGAAGGGCGCCGACTCGGCCGTCTTTCTGCGAGAGGCGTTGAAGCGGGTGAGCGCGGCCGGATACGAGGTGGCCAACGTGGATTCAACGCTCATCCTGGCTGCGCCCAAAATCGGACCGCATGCTGCCGCTATCCGTGAGCGCGTCGCGAAACTGCTGAATATTTCTCCGGATTGCGTGGGGGTGAAAGCCAAGACGCCCGAAGGCATGGGCACCGACAACGCCGCCATCGCTCACGCTGTCGTCCTGCTGAAAGCCAGGTGATCGGGGAAAGATTCGCGCTGGTGATGGCCTTCTGTTCTACCTGTTCCTAGGTGATCTTATTGCCAGCTGATTCGAGAAGCTGGACCAATCTGGAACACGCCCATGGCCATTCCGCGCAAGCTCTGCCCCGGAAAGTCTATCAGGCATCAGGAGTTATCATCCAATGTACATACATTTATGTACATCTACAAGCAATTAGCCAATGGATAATTTTGCGTCAGGACGCGATTTAAGCGCTTACAGCCGCCCCCGGAGACCTCCAGGGCCGTCAGGTGAACGATCGGCCAAGCACGGGCAAGATAAATCGATTTAACTTGCCGCCAAAATAAGCCTCGTGCCCAGTTTTTTTGCCCTGAAAAACGCCCCCACGAGTTTTCAACAACTTAGCTCGAAGTCATTTCACTTTCAGACTATCCTCACTCGGCAGTACGGAGTCGCCGCCCATACCAGCGCTTAGAAGCTGACAACCCTGACGCCGCAAAAGCAATACTTTGCGTCCTTGTCCAGCTTTGCGGTCAAGAGCTCTTAGCTGCAAAGTTCGCCAAGGACGCAAAGTAAACCGAAGGAGCTTACGGCTTTTGTGCAGAAGAATCCTTGAGCCCTGCTGCTTTCTGTGCGGCGGCCTCTGCTTCCGTCTTCATGCCTTTGGCGGCGTAGGCCTGCGACAGCGCCTCCTGCGTATCACTATCGCTGGCATCCAGCACGGCAGCTTTCTGCAGCGAAGCAATCGCGTCATCCGCACGGCCCGAAGCGAGTTGCGCCTCGCCCATGCCCAGGTATGCCGCCGCTGACTGTGGATCAGATTGCAGCGCGAGGCTGTATGCGGCCATTGCGTCGTTATAGCGCTTCAATCCGCGCAACGCATCGCCCACTAATACCTGGACCTCGGCGTCTTTAGGATTTTGCTTCTGGAACTCAGTGAAAATATTGAGTGCGTCCTGATAGCGTGAAGTCTCCAGATAAACCAGGCCCATGTAATACTGCGCGCCTTTATTGTCCGGTTCGAGATCGAGAGCGCGGCGCAGGCTGGCTTCCGCCTGCACATAATCTTTTTCCCGAAGATAGGCATTTCCCATAAGAACGTAGGCCATCGCCTGCTTCGGCTTTTCGCGCACCACTTGCTGCAAGTCGGGCAATGCGGCCGCGGGCCGGTCGCTGGTGAGGGCGTCCTGCGCGCGCTTGATGAGCACCACGTAATGATCGGTGCGGTAGACGAACATCGCGGCGAGCGCCAGCACCGCGGCTGAACCGGCGAAGACCAGCGTCCGGGCGCGGGCGCGGCTTTTCGGGTCTTCGGTGAGTGAGCGGGCGAGGCACGCGCCCATGGCCGCGCCGCTTACCAGGCCGCCGATGTGGGCGGAGTTGTCAACGCCCGCCGCTACCGCTCCGAAGAACAGGTTGTATCCGGCGAAGGCGAGCAGGCTGCGCAGCGTGCGCTTCATGGCATGTTTGGGAAAAGGCAACTGGCCAAGATAGAGCGCGGTGATGAGCGCGCCGGCGAGCCCGAAGATCGCTCCCGAAGCCCCCGCCCCTACGCTCAGCGGATGCCACCACAGGCTGGCCACACTGCCCGCCAGTCCGGAGAAGGTGTAGACCAGCAGGTAAGTCCAGCGCCCAAGAATGCGCTCCGAAAGCTGGCCGAGGTCCCAGAGGCACCACATATTGAAAAGAATGTGAATGATTCCGATATGCACATAGTTGGAAGTGAGCGCACGCCACGGCTGCGTGCCCAGCGTGAGCGGCCCCCAGTTAGCACCCCAGCGCAATAGTTGGCTCGTGTTGGGGTCTGTCCAGGAGGCGCCGGTAAGGCCCATCGCTACAAAAACGGCGAAGTTGGCGGCGACTAAAGCAGTGGTGAGGGAGAGTTTCATGGGATTTGTGATTTGGTAATTTGTAATTTGTAAAGCGACAATCCAACGCCATTTGCCGCGAAGATCCTTGCTGGCGCGGTTTTAGTTCACAAATTACCCGATTACCAAATTACAAATCCCTATCAGTCCCCTGCGGTTTCGACTGCGGGCATTTCTTCGGCGACGGTTTTCGCGGTCACCTTTGCGCTGGTCACCAGCACCACCGAGGTTACTACGATGGCGCTGCCCATCAGGATGTAGCGGTTCATAGCCTCGCCGGCGAGCAGCCAGCCGAGAAACACCGCGACCACCGGATTGACGTAAGCGTAAGTCGAAACTTTCGAAATCGGCGCGTTGGCCAGCAGCCAGATGTAGCAGGTGTAGCCGATGAGCGATCCGCAAACTACCAGATAGGCAATTGCGCCGATGCCGCTCGCGGTCCAGTGGACCCGGCGGAAATCGCGCAGCGCAGCCGCGACGAGCAGATTGGCCACCCCGGCAAAAACCATCTGCCAGCCGGTGCCGCTGAGCGGATCTACCTCGGCCGATTTCCAGATTTTAGCCAACACGGAGCCCAGCGCCCACAAAAACGATCCGCCAAACAGGCTGAGCGATGCCCAGAGCTGGCGGCGCTCCAGGCTTCCCGTGGCGCGCAGCTGCGGCCAGAGCAGGATTGCCATGCCGGCAACGCCGAGAAGCAAGCCGGCGAGAGCGCGCGGCGAAAGATGATGATCGCCGAGCAGCAGCGTGTCCAGCACCAGGAAGAACAGCGGCGTGGAGGCGATGATGAGCGCCGCCAGCCCCGAAGGCACAGAGATTTCCGCGTAAGACAAGGTGAGATTGCCGCCCAGCAGCAGCAGAATACCCACCACCGCCATGTGCGCCAAATGCAGCGGCGAATAAACAATTCGGCGGCCGGTGAGCGCGCAGTACGAAACCATGAGGACGCCGGCAATAATGAAGCGCGTGCCGCACAGCAGCGCCGGGGGAATATGCTCGACGCCAATGCTGATGGCCAGATAAGTCGAGCCCCAGAAGAAATACACCAGCCCGAAAGACAGGATGAGGCGAAAACGGTCTGGGCGCGCAGAGGTCATGAGCGGAACCTCAAAGATATCAGATGGAGAGTGCATGCCATCTGCGCACGGCGATGGGGCGAGCAGGGCGGGCTTCGGCCGTTTCCGGCTTCACGGTCCGACGTGCTCGGAGTTATGCTTTCCGCCAGAAGTCGGCCACCCGCCAACTCATCCTTAACGATGAACAACAGTGTAATAAAAGAACAGCAGGATAAGGGAAATTATGCCGAGCAAAACAATCGCGAACATAATTCCAAGAGGCCAGAACACCCAAGACCACGATGTTCGTTTTCTGATGTGTTGTATGGCGTCGTGCAATGAGAAGGCCGTGGTTATTGCGCCAAACGGAGTAAGAGCGAAGGCGGGCATAAAAGCATCGAGCTCACCCGGCCCCCTGCATCCATGCTGTAAACAGTAAGCAGAAGGCAACACAATCGAAAAGATGTAAACGATTGTGACGAAATACGAAATTCCGAGGCCTAGTTTGCGTAACATGGATCCTCAATCTTATTCTCGTTGCCGTTCGGATGGCCACATTACCATAGGGGGCCTAGGCACTTCTGTGAAGCCACGATATTAGTGGCTGCGCGAGCGGGGGGGCGGGTGGCCGTTTCGAGCAGGAGTTGGGATTGTTTGGGATGGTTTGCCGAATTCGGCACGAGATCGAGCTCTGCGGCGAACTCTTCCAGCCTGGGTCAAACGCGAAATTGACGGACTCACCGGTGAGGCGCAACTATGGGAACGCGGCACGGGGCGGACGCCATGGCAGTTGCGACCGACCGGCGCACGTCATTTGAGGGCGCGGCGTAAAGCGGCGCGCTGATGCGAACCGTTGGCGATTCAGACCAATTGAGGCGAATCGCGAATCGAAAATGGCAAGGCGTCGGAGTTTCCGTTCCTCGCGAGGGAGAGTGTTCGATATGTCATTCAACTCGGCCCACCCTAGTCGCAAAGAACGCGACTAGGGTGGGGCACCCGGCCATTTTGGCTTGACGGTCGCAGCCCGCGGGGGTACCCTGTGGGGCACCATTTGAAAAAGGAGGTCGCTATGCACGCAGTTCTTGAGGCTGAGAGCGGGAGTGTAACAGCCCATATTTACGGCTCAGTGCTTAAGTTAGAGCGCATCTATCACTCGCAAATTATCGCGGGCCAGGCTGATGGGACGTTAATCTACATTGACCCGGCCGGTCATTTTCACGTTGTTCACGGAACTGGGCCCCAGGCTGCGGAGATCGAAACGGAAGTGAAGAAGGCGATGTCGAAGATCGCTGAGGGGATTGAAGCATTGGCCGCGATGGGCACCAGGGTGTCTGCAGTTGCCGCCTGACCAGGGGTGAGAGTTTCGATAGGTCCGCTTCCCGGGTCTCGCAAAGGCAGCGAGACCTGGGCACCCTCAGCGGAGTTTCCGTGCCTGGCGAGGGAGAGTGTTCGATAGGTCATTCAACCGGGCCCACCCTAGTCGCAAAGAACGCGACTAGGATGGGGCACCCGGCTGTCCCCAGGTTTTAATACGTTGGGCAATGAATCACTTGCTATACTTCATCCCAACTGCACGGAAGCACTTTACCCTGTTTCGCTGCTAAACGGACGAACACATTGAAACTTGTTGGCGCGTGTTTCTTCGAAGAATAGTCCGCGAGGCTGATTAGCTGCAACGGTTGGTCGTTCGGAAGTATCGAATTTCGGTGGAGAAGCCGAAACAGCGGCAAGTGTCCGACCTCGTTGCGCATGTCTCTTACTGCCCGAAGCCATGCTGACGCGAGCATATCGGTCAACTGCAACTGCCACGTGCTCTTCGAATCCATGAACTCCAAGTTGCCTCGGATCATTTTTGCTACGTCAAAGGCACGTTGACCGTTCAGACGTGTGCCGTAGAGCTTCACGAACGGATGCTCATCCGTGTGGATTTGCCTTATCGACTGAAATGTGTTGTTGGTTACCCAAAAGAAAATCATCTCCTTGAAGACAAGCTCCTCCCGGTTGTTGGCGGGGCCAGTCCGGTCGAACACGATCTTGATGGGATGGTAAGAGGAGTGATACTTCGAGCAGTGATAGAAGAGGCAAATGCCGCTCAGCGCCCTCTCCATCGCGATCTTGTAGACGAGGAGGCGGGAGAGTTGTTCCGGACTGAGGTTGCCGCATCGCCTCGCGAGCATCTCTACTTGCTGCCTCATCGTCTCGTGGACGCATCCAGCCGCTTGTTCCTCCAGAACGGCTTTCAAAGCCTCGGGCCAAGTGCTGAAGGTTTGGGTTTCCATTTCCCGATTGAAAGTAACCGGAACGGTCATGACGCCGGGGCGAGCGTTCAGCATCAGAGCAAGAGACTTCTGCCGATCAAAACTCAGTCGGTTACCCTTCGGTTCGCCGTTCATGAACGCGCTGCGCGGAAGCGCGGACACAAAATTGGAAAAGTCATGCTGTAGAGAGCCGGATTCTAGTTCGGGAACGATAAGCCCGAACACCGATGACAGCTCATGTTTGCCCGCTGCGCAAGGTCGAAACTCCCCGGTCTCGTCAAAGAAAACCCGAATCATAAAGACATGTTAAGCCTGGTGCCCCAAGTTCGCGCCCCGTTCCGGCCCCCAGACGCCCAGATTTTGGAAAACCTGGGGACAGGAGGCTGTGAAGAAATTGTCTATCCAGCCAACAACGCCATTGGGAAATTAGCCCGCTCATGACGAAATTTGCTGATTGGCCGCTCTGGCTGCAACTGTTAGTGGGTGTACCGCACGCGCTGCTCGCAGGCATTCGCGCGTGGGTTTGGAGGCCATTGCGCGGGCGAAGCTTTTATTGGGCTGCGGCTGCGTTCGCGTACCTGTGCTTGTTTTACATAATTTTCATGATGAAATGATGTGGTCGCGGGTGGCGACGGCGGTCTACGGATCTGGTTGCAGGCGGTTGAGGGACTGGCGGGAGGTGTCCACCTCGGGAGAAGCGCAGGGTTGGGGCTCGGGGCGGAAGTCGAGGGTGAACTCGATGGTGTGGTTGCTCAGGTCGAGGGTGCGGCAGACTACATCGCGCTGGCCGGCGGGAGGCAGCTGCGAGGCGTGCTGGCGCAGAAAATCTTCCACCATGCCAGAGGGGTAAACGTCGCCGGGATGCAGCGGCCAGGCGTCGAGCAGGCGCTCGCGGTTGGGCGCGTTCATGCCCACGATGTCAAACTTCTCGAAGGTGAAGACGCCGCCTTCCTGCACGTTGATTTGCAGCGCCACTGTGCCCTGCGCGTCGTCCATTTGCATTACGGGGAGGGCGATGTAGTTGAGGTATCCGTGCGCGGTATAGAGCTGGCGCGCGGCCTCCATGCCGGCGGCGATGCGCGAGCGCTCCAGCACCTGGCCGGGGTGAACGGGCATGAGCGCGGCCAGCTGCTCTTTGGGGAACGCGTCCGCGCCTGACCAGCGGAGTTCGCGCAGGCGATATTCGCGGCCTTCGTTCAGGGCCCAGACGACGACATCCACGGTTTGCGCGGTATCGAGAAGTTGCTGGGGAACCACGCGGACCTCAACTTTGGCGCGCCAGTAGCCTTCGTCTTCGTAGGCGGCGGTGACTCGCTGGCGGACGGAGTCGGAGATGGCGTGGAGGGTTTGCTCGGTGGGCCAGTCGGTGTCCTGGCGGATATCCTTGCTGAGCTCGCGTTCCTTGGAGGGGGAGAGCTTGGTAACGCGCTCGAACCTTACGTTTTCTATTTCTACTTTGGCTTGCGGAATAGGCACAGCTTGGCCCAGGGCCTGCAGGGGGAACAAGCAGAGGAGGCTGGCGACTTCAAACAAGAGGCGCTGACGCATGGCGCACCTCCGTCAGGCGGCAATTATACGCTGAATTTCTTTACCAAAAGCAGCCATTAGGGCAGATAAAAGTGGGATGTGGGCCCTGGATTTGGCGCTTCTCGTCTGGACCCTCAGGTGAACAACAGGCGAATGTCTGGTAATAGTGGTTTAGTGGCGGCTCGCGCTGGTCGCGGGCGGGGGCGCCCGCTCCCCATGGGCTGATGGTATCTTCGATGCATGAGTTTTCAGTGAATGATCAGCCTTAAGATCACGAGGAAGAGGATTCATGGCGGCTGAGGGTTTTTCCGGGTTGCGCGTGCTTTCGCTGGAGAGCCGGCGCGCCAAGGAGATGGCGCAGTTGATCGCCAACAACGGCGGCGTGCCCACGGTTGCGCCTTCCACTCGCGACGTGCCGCAGGGTCCCAATGAAGATGAATTGAAGTTTGCCGCCGGGCTGCGGGAAAACAAGTTCGGCGTCGTGATTTTTCTCACCGGGGTGGGGACGCGGCATTTGGCGCAAGCGGTTGAATCGGTTTGTCCGCGGGAGGAGTTGGTGGCGGCGCTTAGCCGGACGAAAGTGGTTGCCCGCGGACCCAAGCCGGTGGCGGTGCTGCGCGAGTTTGGTGTGCCGATGACGCTGGTGGTGCCTGAGCCTAACACCTGGCGCGAATTGCTGCAGGCGCTGGATGCGAACCGCGAGCAGATTCCGGTGCGCGGGCAGCAAGTGGCGGTGCAGGAATATGGGGTGCCGAATGCGGAGCTTTATGCGGGACTCAAAGAGCGGGGCGCGGAGGTGTTTCCGGTCCACGTTTATAAGTGGGAGCCCCCGGAGGATATCGGCCCTTTGCGCCAGGCTATTGGCGCGCTGAGCCGCGGCGAGATTGATGTGGCGATGTTTACTTCTTCTCCGCAGGTGCATCATCTGTTCCAGTTTGCTGGAGAGATGAACTTGCGCGAGCCCTTGTTGGTTGGGCTTAGACGCGCTGTGATTGCTTCGATTGGGCCTACTACTTCGAGTACACTGCGAGATTTCGGCATTCGCGCCGACCTGGAACCTACGCATCCAAAGATGGGTTTTCTGGTGAAAGAAGCGGCTGAACAGAGTGCTGACCTGCTGCGCCGGAAGAGAACGGCGACCGGCTGACGTCAAACTGGCGAAGCGCGGCTTTGCGGACGAAGTACGGCTTCGGAAACTTGCAAAATTACTGCCTCCTGAGCACATTCTTCCTACGGGATAAACCCTAGCACGGGGAAAAAATCGCCTTAGCACGCCTACAGGAATATATCCTACAGCTATTGTAAATCGGTGGTCGCATTGCAGTTGCGGCGGGCCCTGCATTTTATTGGGGGCGGTCCATTTTCCGGCAAGGCGATTGCATTGCATCGTGGTTGCAGACTTTGGCAGGTATATCAATCGCCCGAAAGTATTTGCAAGGAGACAACTCTATGAAACTTCTGTGGACGGCAGGTGCAGCCACGTTGTCGCTGGTGCTGGCAGTCGCACCTCTCACATATGGTCAGGACCAAAAACCCCCTGAGGAGGCAAAGCCCGAGGCCAAGCCGGCTGAACATGCGCCGAAGGCGCCAACGGCGAAACCGAAGCCGGAGCATTCGCAGAGCAACAGCGCTGCCTCGCAACAAACGGAAAAACAACCGCAGCAGAACGAAAAGCAGCAGAAGCAAGCGGAGAAGCAAACAAAGCAGGAACAGAAAACAGCGCAGAACACCCAGAAGAAACAGGCGCAGGAGGAGCAGAAACAACAGGCGAAGCTACAGAAACAGCAGGACCAAGAGGAAAAACAAGAGCGCGAGCATTCCGCGCCAGCGGCAAACGCGCCGGCACAGCCGACGCACGCCGCAGACGTCCGCGGGGGAGGCCGGCGGATTCCCGACAATGAGTTTCGTGCTCACTTCGGGCGTGAGCACCATTTCCACATAAGCCGGCCGGTAGTGGTGGAAGGGGCACCCCGGTTTCAATACGCGGGATTTTGGTTCGCATTGATGGATCCGTGGCCGGCCGCCTGGTCTTACGACGATGATCTGTACATTGACTACATTGACGGCATGTATTACTTGTGCGACCCGGTACATCCGGGAGTAGAGATCTCGATCACGGTCGTGGGTTAAAGGGTTGTCGAGAAAGGGCAGCCTGCATGACGCACGAGGTCCTGTGGGCGCACGCTTTTTCTCGTGAGGAGTCTGCATGCGTTGATCCGGCGTCTGCAGATTCCTCAATTTCGCTTTGGGCGGTTTTGAGGAAGCACCTCAGGCCGAATGTTTGTTAGTCGGCGGCGGCGGTTTGCGAGAGGCCGGCCTTGAGATCGGCCGCCAGCAAGCGGTGGAATAGATGCTCGCCGGCTTCGCGACGCACGGAGAGCTTACCCGCACGATAGGCGCGCGATTTCAGGCCGCGCTGCACCGCTTCGCAGATTCCTAGATCTTCATCCTGGGTGAGGTCGCTGGCGGCCACGCTGCGCTGGTTGTATTCGCGCTGGTCGTCGCTGACATCGGCGAAGCAGAAGTCGAAGATCACACGGCAGTGGTCGGCGTCGAGGGGGAGCACGAGATTAGTGTCCATGTAGCCTTCGTACGCGTTGATCATCAGGTTGGGATACTGCCAGAAATACCAGGCGCGGCTGCCGCGGCGCATGTCGCTGGAACCACCATTGCTTGACGCCATGGGGCTAGACTGCAAGCAGTAGCGGTCTTCGTTTTCGATGGTGTATTCCTTATAGCTAAGCACCGAGTTCAGGCCCTTGTGCAGATGGGGGACGTGGTAGCCGCCGTCGAGGTAGTTGTCCACGAAAACTTTCCAGTTGCAGTGAATGTCGTAGACGCGGCGGTCGAAATAGTGCAGCTTGGTCCAGCCTAGGGGCGCGGCGCGCTGTACCAGTCCGCCGAGGAAGTCTTCGAGCGGTTGCGCGTCAGGGTTGAGATTCACGAAGACAAACTTTTCCCACGACGACGCCTTCACTGGCACCAGCCCATTCTGCTCGCGCGCGAAGTTCTTCACGCCTTCGAATTCAGGCATGCCTTTAAGCGAGCCGTCCAGGCCGTAATTCCAGCCGTGATATGGACAATGAAGGAGCGAAGCCTGCCCGCAGGGTTCGGTCACGACCGCGGCTGCGTGGTGGCGGCACACGTTGTAGAAGCCGCGAAGCACGCCGTCATCGCCGCGGACAACCACGATGGGTTCGCCGGCCACCGTGGCAGTCACAAACTGGCCGGGCTTTTCGACCTGGTCCACGCGGCCTACCATCTGCCAGGTTTTGCCGAACACGGTTTCGCGCTCCAGGGCGGCGATTCGGTCATCCACATACCAGGAGGCGGGAATGGTCCAGGCCTCGGCGAGAGAAGCTTGATCGTTGTAGCTGGCCAGAATTTCGTGCAGTGAAGACTGGTGCATGGGTTTCCTCTCTTCCACCACGCCGAGCGGAATGGAATTTGGAATCGGGGTAATTTGTAAATTAAAGCCATCCAGCGCGAGAAGGGTTTTCAATTTACAAATTACCCGATTACAAAATTCCCCGCTTGTCCGCGCCGATGGCGCGCTTCAGCAGATCCAGAAACTGGGCGATGCGGGCTTCTTTTCGCTCGGCTGCTCCGCCCTGGCGACGGAATAATCCCGGGTCAAGTTCTTCGGTGAGCAGGGCGTCCTGAAAGCGCTCCATGGTCCAGTCTAGAATCGAGACGATCATCTCCTGGTCGAGATCGCGGCGCACCTCTGCGCGCTGCTGTCCAAAGCGGACGAATGGCACTGTGCCGTAGGGATCTTCCGCCAGCAGAAAGCGGTTGATCTCGCGCTTCAGAGTGAGGTCGGTGCCGTAGTTTCCGAGCAGCGAAACGCGATAGGGAATCCAATCTTCGCGAATTAAATGTTCGGTGCGCTCCAGCCAGTAGCGCAAGACTTCAAAGAAGCCGCGGTCGCGCACTTCGGGCGGAACATCCAAGTAGCGGGGGAAGGAGCGGACGGCCTTTTTGTAGACCTCGAAGAAGAGGCCGTCTTTGCTGCCGAAGTGCTGAAACACCGAGCCCTTGGCGATGCCCAGTTCTTTGGCGATGTCGCCCACGCGGGCGGCATGGTAGCCCTGCTCGGCGAAATAGCGCATGGCAGTGTCAATGATTTTAGCGCGCTTGCCTTCCGAACGCGGGCGTGGGGTCATGTGACGGTAACGGGGAGGGACAACCAGACTGCTGCCAATTCCAGCCATAATTGACCTCAAGTCAAAATACTTTATCCGAGTTTGAATGCAATTTCAATTCTGTTTTACGCACGGTTGAGGTAATGTATCTTCCACGTGTAGCCGGTCAGATGACTACAGGTCAGAAACGCTCCATCGGCACCAAAACGTACGACGCGATTGTTGTCGGCGGCGGCCATAACGGCCTCACCGCCGCCGCTTACCTGGCGCGCGCCGGCGTTTCTGTCCTGGTGCTGGAACGCCGCGAAATTGTAGGCGGCTGTTGCGTGACCGAGGAGATTGCGCCCGGCTGCCGCGTTTCGACAACATCATACATCGCCAGCATGTTGCGGCCGGAAGTTATTCAAGATTTGCGCCTTGCAGATTTCGGGCTGCGGATGGTGCCTTGCGATCCGGCGATTCAAGTTCCGTTCCCCGATGGACATGTGCTTCCCTGGTGGTCGGAACGAGAGCGAGCCCAGGCAGAATTCAGCAAGGTCTCCGCAAGAGATGCGGAGACGTTTGTACGGGTGGACGATCAGTTGAAGAAGCTTGCACGCTACCTGCAGCCTTTCTTTCTTGAGCGTCCGCCGGAAGTGGACAGCACAAGCTTTCGCGGCTGGTCGGAGATGTTCCGCGCGGGCAAGAGATTTCGTGGCATCTCAAATGCTGAGATCGCGCAGCTTATTGCGTTTTCGACCGGGAGCCTGGGCGAGTTTCTCGACCAGAATTACGAGTCAGAAAAAATCAAGACGATGTTCCTGGCCAACAATGTTTACGGCAAACACGGCGGCCCTTATCAGCCGGGAACCGCGATTGGCCTGCTGTTTCACCTGTTGAGCGGAGGCGAGCACGAACTGCAGGGATTCTATGGGCACGTGATGGGCGGCATGGGCGCGATCACTCAGGCGCTGGCGGCGGCGGGGCAAAAACTGGGGGTCGAGATCCGAACGGGTGCGCCGGTGGCGCAGATTGACGTGCGCGACGGAGCCGCTCACGGAGTGGTGCTGGAAGACGGTACGGAGATTCGCGCGCGCATGGTGCTCTCGAACGCCGATCCGAAGCGGACGTTTCTCGGAATGGTGGGCTGCCGCGAGTTGCCGGAAGATTTTGTGCATGCGATCCGCGGCGTCAAGATGGACGGGCCCTGCGCCAAGGTGAATTTCGTCCTGGCCGAAGAACCTCGCTTCACCGGAACTTCTGCCAGTGCCACGCCGCTGGAACGGAGTTTTTATACGCTTGTGCCTTCACTCGAATTTGCCGAGCGCTGCTATGACATTGCGAAGTTCGGCGAGATTCCTGAAGAGCTTTGGGTGGATTGCGTGGTTTCTTCGAACGCCGATGATTCTTTGGCGCCGAAGGGGAAGCACATCCTCACTTGCTTTGTGCAGTATGTGCCCTATCACCTGCGCGAGGGCAATTGGGACGAGAAACGCGAGCTGTTGGGCGACCGGGTGGTGAGGAAAATTGGCGAGTATGCCCCGAATGTCCCAGGGTCAATTGTGGCGCGGCAGGTGCTTACCCCGCTCGATCTGGAGCGCACTTACGGCCTGACCGAGGGCAACATTTTCCACGGAGACCTGCGCCTGGAACAGCTTTTCTTCATGCGGCCGGTCGCGGGGTGGTCGCAGTACCGCACGCCGATTCGCGGATTGTATCTTTGCGGCGCTGGGGCACATCCGGGCGGCGGAGTCACGGGCGCGCCTGGGCACAATGCGGCGCAGCAGGTGCTGCGTGACTGGAGAAAAGGAATGTTTAAGCAAGCCGTGGCATAACGTCACCGGCGTAGTTTGTGAATGTTAGTCGCGTTTGTTGAATTGCAAAATCAAAAACAAGTCAACAGCAACCACAGGGCACGAAGTGAAGACCGCACTAAGTTACACGAAGGTTCTGAACCTTTTGCAAAGGAGCGCACATGCCCAAGAAAGGCATACTGGAACGTTTGAAAGAAGGGCCGGTCCTCGGCGATGGCGGTTATTTGCTGGAACTGGAAAAGCGGGGATGGGTGCGGGCGGGGCCGTTCACTCCGGAAGTGGCGCTCACTTATCCCGATGCACTGCGCGAATTGCACGTGGAGTTTCGCCAGGCTGGGGCTGATGTCCTGCAGGCGCTGACGTTCTACGCCAGCCGCGACAAGCTGGCGACCGTGGGCCTTGAAAACCAGCTTGAAGACTTGAATCGCGCGGCGGTGCGCATTGCGCGCGAAGTTGCGGGCGATAAGTGCCTGGTGGCCGGCAATCTGAGCCTTACCTGGATGTATGAGCCGGACAGCGCGGCGGCGGCCGACCGCGTGCGCCGGACTTTTGATGAACAACTCGCAGTGCAAGTAGATGAGGGCGTTGATTTCATCATCGGGGAAACTTTTTCGTGGGTGGGTGAGGCGCTGATCGCGGTGGAGCGGGCGCGCAAGACCGGATTGCCGGTGATGGTGACCATCTGTTTCGAGAACAAAGATGAAACAGCAGAGGGAATGAGCGCCGCCGATTCCGCGAAGACTTTGCTGGATGCGGGCGCGGACATTGTCGGCATGAATTGCCTGCGGCCACCTGAGCATACGCTTCCGCACATGGAAGAAATGCGGCGGGCGGTGTCGGGGTATTTGGCATGCCAGCCCATTGCCTATCGCACTCCAAAGGAGCAGCCGGACTTTTCCAGCCTACCGGAGTTTCCGCTGGGTCTTGATCCCTTGCAGCTTACGCGCAGAGAGATGGGCGAATATGCGCGGCAAGCGCATGAAATTGGCATCAATTACATCGGCGCGTGCTGCGGTTCGGTGGCGGTGCATATCCGCGAGATGGCGCGGGTTCTGGGGAAAATTTCTGAGGACACGCGGATTTGGAAGAAGGGTGGGGAGAAGCCCATGTCGGCCTATGAGTATTATGGGCACGACAAGTAGTCGCCAGCCTTCAGTCGCTGGTCTCAAGGCTCGGTGCGATAAACTCCAAGAAATGGTTGCCCACGTCCTGTAACACTTGGTCTGGATACTCGCCGTCGATGAATCCGGATCCATGTAGGGCCTCGAAATCACAAAGAATATCGATACTACGGTGGCGAATCGTAGCGCGCCAGTAGGCATCCATTTTGTGGAGCAGTTCCGGGGAAAGAGTTTTTGCGGTCATGATTTTAACGCTCCTGCTTTTCGGCCAAGGCCGAAGACTGTCGGTCAATCGCATTTGCCGTTCTCGTTTCAACAGCTTTCAACAGACAGCAATGCTTGTACTTCTTCCCGCTCCCGCATGGGCAAGGGGCATTCCGACTGTACCTCGGGCGACGCGAGAACGTCTGTTTCATCAGGGATGCGGTGTCCTGATGGAACATCTTCCGGAGCATCCCATACAAACGAGGATCATTTCTCTCAAGCAAGTCGGGGGATTGGAAGAAATATTCCGTCAGGACGGCAAAGAACTCATGTTCGTTCGTGTAGGCGTAGTCGCGGATGTAGGAACGATTCTTGGAAGGATGGGAGAGTTCCCGTGCAACGTATTTCATCCAGTGCTTAACTGCTGGCCAGGGGACCTCGGGCGGAGGACCGTTCTCGGACTCCTCCAGTTCCACCAGATGCGCGAACTCATGGATACCAACATTGTCCCCGGTAGACGGAGTATCGAATCCCGCGAGGAGAGACGGCTTGGACAGAATCATGACACCACGGAGTTGCTTCAGCCCGACCATGCCAAGAGTGGTTTCGTCGGCACTCCCGGTCGTCTGATACTCATCGCCGAACGACTCGGGGTAAACGAGCACTTCACCCAGGCGATGGTATTCCCAATCGTGGAACCCGAAGATCGGGATCGCTGCACTCGCCGCAACCAGAACCCGAATGGTGTCATCGACCTCAGTCTGGATGCCAGTGACGCGGACCTCATCCAAAAAAACTTTGACAAGCTCTCGAAATCGTTCTTTCTCCTGGGCCGGCAATGCCCGGAAAAAAGCGACATGAGACTGAAGCACCTGTTCCCACGAAGCTGGGAAAGGTTGCTCCATAATCCGCAACCGCCGTAGGCATCGCCGTCGAACTAACCAATAGACGAACGCAGAGAGACCTAGCGAGAGAAGCGCAGGAGGCCAAAACCAGCCGGCAAGTAGCGACGTCAATGCCGTCGCGCCAGAAAGGGCAAACGCCTGATTGCGGTTTCGGAGGTTCCTGTCTCGGGTCACCAGCATGATCGGGTTCCTGAAGGCAAAGGATATCCCGCCCGGACGCCAGTGTGCTTGGAAATCTCTGAGATGTGTTCGGCAGCGAATGCCAACGCCTAGACGAATGGGAGGCGACGCAACCGTCGCGCGCCTAGCTGCTACAGTACGGCCGAAGAACCAAGGTACGATCAAGACGGAAGGTTAGTTGTGATTCCGCGGGCACTTGCACTTTCTTGCCTCGGCGTCCGGTTCCGGTAGACTTTGTTCGTCCCTCACGAAGGTTCCAGATGAGCTCCCAGTTCCTCCTGCAGCAGTCCCAAAAGTTCCAACAGTGCGTAGGTTCGCTCAGCCTCCTCGCGGTCAACGACGCTCATCGCGAAGCCCACATGCACAAGCACGTAGTCTCCGAGCGACGCCTCCGGAACAAGGTCGAGGCACGTCTCTCGAATGATTCCCGCAAATTCCACCCGTCCGATTCGAACGCCGTTTTGCTCCGAACAGCTGAGGATTTTCCCCGGAATGGCCAAGCACACTTTAGCGACCCTCTTTGTCGTGAGATTCCGGAAGTGTCCGCTCAGGAAATGATGGGGCGAGCGACAAGGAGCACATTCTTGCTCCGTCACCCGGCGTATTTTGCCACAGGCGCAGATGTTCTATGGCCGCATCCACCAGGCCAGCGAGCGCAGCTTCCACGGCAGGCGACAACGACGTGCCCCAGTCCGTATAGGCAGGCTGGACGCCCAGTACAACGATATCCTGAGGCTTGGTCGATGCGAGAGCGAGGGTTGCGATCAGGTCAGCAACGCCCAACTGATGAACGCTCATTCCGCGTGACGTACCCAGTAAATCCCCCCCCGTCATTCTGGTAAGAGTCCCCGGTGTTTCACCCGTGTTTATCGCATCAAGGATCAGCACGCGAGAAGCGTCCGAAACGAAAGGCCCCAGTTCGAGGCCCATAGTTCCACCGTCGAGAATCGACACACCCGCGGGCAGTCTGGGATCGGCCTGCAACCTTCGTGCGGCATGCACGCCGACGCCATCATCCGAAAGGATCGTATTGCCAACCCCTATCACCACCGTTTCCGAAGTGAGCCATTCTTGCATTCCCCCTCCTTGCTCGTCGCCGTGCGGCTCTCCGATCTATCCCCAAATTCCGACGACCCCAGCTTTCGTGCGAGCATAAGTCCGTCCACGAGGATCCACTACGTGAACTGCGCACGCTAGACAGGGATCGAACGAATGAATCGTCCGAAGAACCTCAAGCGGGCGTTCCGGATCCGCAATCGGCGTTCTAAGGAGTGCGGCTTCATACGCGCCGCGCTGGCCATTGGCATCTCGCGGACCCGCATTCCATGTGGACGGCACCACCGCCTGGTAGTTCTTGATCGCCTGGTTTTCAATCTCCACCCAGTGTCCCAGCGACCCGCGTGGGGCCTCGAAGAAACCGAATCCTCGCGCCGTTTCGGGCCAAGAATTCGGGTCCCATTTTTCGCCGTTGTGGATCTGCAGGTTTCCTGTCGCCAGATTGTTGCCCAGTTCCTCGATCCATCCCACCAGGCGATCAGCAAGGAGCTGAGTTTCCAGAGCGCGTGCGGCAAGACGTCCGAGAGTTGAAAACAGGGCAGTGGGCGGAGCCTTAAGCTTTGTCAGAGTGGAGTCCACCAATTGTTTGACGTCTGGCTGCCCGGAGGCGTACGCCACCAGCAATCTAGCCAAAGGGCCTACCTCCATCGCTTTGTCTTCGTAACGTGGCGCTTTCAGCCAGGAATATTTTTGCTCGATTTCGAGATACTCATAGGGTGGTTTGGGACCGGTGTATTTCGGGTTCGTTTCGCCCTCGTATGGATGCTTTGCAGTCTGATCTCCACCCATGTACTGGTACCACGAGTGAGCAACATACTCGGTGATGTTTCCGGGATCAACAGGGTGGACATGGGAGAGGTCGCGATTGAGGATAATGCCCCGAGGAAGAAAGAAGTCTGCGGGATCCTTAATGCTGCCCTGTGGGTAGCCGCCATAGGACATGAAATTCCCGAGTCCTTCACCGCGTCCGAACCAATCGCGGTAAAAGCCCGCGACCGCGAGCACGTCCGGGATTAAGACCTGACTTACAAACGGCTGAGCAGTTTTGGCGACTTGGAGTAGAAAATCAATTCGTTCCGGATTGACGGTGGCATTCGGCTCATTCGGGTCGAGCGATGTTGCCATGCCTCCGACCAGAAACGTCTGCAAATGGGGGTTCTTGCCACCGAGCACGGCGTGAATCCGTATAAACTCTTTCTGGAAGTGAAGTGCCTCCAGGTAATGTGCGACGGCCAGGAGATTCGCTTCGGGAGGAAGATGATAGGCGGGATGCCCCCAATAGCCTGAACCAAAAAGACTCAGTTGCCGGCTTGCAACCAGGGCGCTGATGCGGTCCTGAACGCCCTTGAAATACGTCGTACTCGACTTGGGCCAATTGGAGATCGACTGCGCCAACTGGGACGTTTTCGCCGGGTCGGCCTTCAATGACGAAACCACATCGACCCAATCCAGGGCGTGAAGGTGATAGAAGTGGATCACGTGATCCTGAATCGTCTGCGTGGCAGCAACAATGTTGCGGATCAGCCGGGCATTGTCGGGAACTTCAATGCCGAGTGCATCCTCCACAGCGTTGACCGAGGCGAGCGCGTGCACCATTGTGCAAACTCCGCAGATCCGCTGCGCCCAAATCCACGCCTCCCGCGGATCTCGGCCACGAAGGATCAACTCTATGCCCCGGAACATCGTTCCCGAGCTCCACGCATCACTGATGACGCCGCCATCCACCTGGGCCTCAATGCGGAGGTGCCCTTCAATCCGCGTCACGGGATCGACCACAATTCGCGCCATGCCGTCCTCCCTACGCCTGCCGACTACCGACTCACTTGCAAGTGTCGGCCGTCGTCTTCGTCCTGATCTTGTCACACACGCCGTGGCGGACCGCCTGAGTAACCGTCATGCCGCCGCACACCGCCGCTGCCCATACGATCCCGTTCAGTTGACGTCCAGGCCGAACGACGGGCGTCAAGAATGATACGCGCCGGCAAAAGGCGAGGCCGAAGCCACTCCGCGCTACGGCTTTGTCACTTCTTCCTCACCAACCTCGCGGTCCAGTGGCGCAGGTGGTGGGCTCTTGATCACAAAGGTATCGATTAATACCAGGATTCCGAAAACGACAAATCCCCAGGCAGGATGGCTGAGGATACCGACGCCGACCGAGATTGACATAAAGGCAATAACCCTCAACGCTCGCGTTCCGTTCATAGGCATCTCCTAAACTGCTCTGTTCCTAAAGTCTGTGTGTCGCGCCCGGCATGTGTGCGCAGCATCCAAAGAATTCGGCTGCGCAGTTCTGGAATCGCCGCGTCCATATCCCCGCAAGAATGACGGGTTCGGCAGTCGAAGTCGATCATAGCGATCCTCCCGTGTGGCAGGAACTGCAGGGCTGCGACGACCAAATGCCTCCGAGATCTACAGGATGCTGGAAAGGCAACCCCTCGGGCCCTGTTGCCGTTTGCAGGCTCCCAGTCTTGCCTTGCCGCAGAATTATGTGGCACTCGTCGCAACTGGAAGGGATGACACTACCGTCGACACTCTTGTGCTGGCCGTCATGACAGCGGAAGCAACCGATTGAATAGAAGTGCGTGTCGTCCGTGTGATATGTGTCCCACCGCACTTTCATGGACGGGAAGAAGTAGTGATTGTAAGTGCTCTGTAGATGAAAGATGGCGGCCTGGATCGCTTGCTGCTTTCCCGCATAGACCTGGGGGTAGGATTTCTTATAGTAGCTGTCGAGCGTGTTTGCGATTCCGCTCATTGCCTGCTCCCGGCTCGTGTAGGTGGCCGTGAGCGCCGCTACTCCCTCCTGCTTGATGAACGGGAGAGATGGATCAATAACGCCACTGGCCAGCGCAAAATTCACACTGCGGTCGGGCGCCTGGAAAATGTGGGTCGGCCGGTTATGACAATCCACGCAATCCACGGTTCGAATCTCGCCCGCTGGGGTAGTGGTGGAGGTTTGCGCCTGGGTGGTATACACCTTTGCGATGCCGGTCTTTGGGTCGACGGCCCGCACCCACGTAATATTCTGGAGCTCGGGATCACTGGCGACATATTCGACCTTGCTCGCGACATGCCAGTGAATTCCCATGCGGGCCCCATCTGCGAGCAGTCCACCTCCGCCGATCCGAACCAACATGTCAATCTCCCAGCGCGTGTTTTGTTCATCGGACAAAAAATACACGCGGCGCAGCTCGCGGGATCCAAAGAAGTTAGCCGGCCAGTGACACCGTTCGCAATTACCCCGTACCGGACGCAATGCCATCACCGGAACTGGAATCGGACGCGGGTAGTCGTCTTGGAGGGTTTCGGCAAGTTCAGTCATGCCGCGGACCTTGGAAGCAATATAGCCCGCGTTGCCGGGTGCAACGTGACACTGCGCGCACGCAACATGCGCGTGCGGGGATAGCTGATAGGTCAAGTACTCCGGTCTCATGGAGTGGCAAGAAGCGCCGCAGAATGAAACATCATCGGTGTAGCGATACGCCTGTTGCCCACCGTAGATCGCTGGCACGGAGAGAATTGCGGCTCCGATCGCAACTCCCAAAAGAGCTTTTCTCTCGCTGGCCAGGTTGAGATCCCATTTGGGATAGCGCGCAAACGACAGTGGCTTGTGCATCCGCCAGCGGATCCACTGAAAATACATACCGATCAGGATGACAACGACCCCCACAATCACGAACATCGGCGGCACAAAAAAGATAACCAGGTCTCCGTAGGGCTCAACGAGCGCGCCGCCTCCGATGGTGTGATATGCAGTTAGAACGGCGAACACGAGGACGCCGACGGCGGCAATGCCGGTTCCGGCGTAGCTGGTCCAGTTGCGATAGAGAACCAGTGGGCCGGGGCCGGAACGCGACTTCGCCGTCTTTCCCGACCTCAGCTCCTCGGGCGTGCCCTGCGGCAGCAATTGGTGCCGCCTTGCGAAGGTTCGGGCTTCCGGAATGTTCGTAATTTCGTGGCGCAGTGCGCCGGCGGGCATGAATTTCCATCCGGAAAAAATGCTGTCCAACAGCCCGTTCTCTTCCTCCAGCGAAACCAAAACTGAAGCATAGACATGGAAAATCACGAATGCGAAGAACACGAACATCAGAAAGAAATGAACCAGGCGGAGGTACGCGGGCTCGATAAGCAGCGGGAGCCAACCGATGAATTCGTGTAGGACCGGGTTATGCAGCACCTTATCATACAGTGCCAGGCCAGTCAGAATCTCGACTAGGATCAGCAGATAAATGATGAAGTAGGTCAGCGCGGCGAGTGGATTATGGCCGACCCGGCGGCCGGGATCGAATCGCGCGAACAGGTAAAACTCGAGCATGTCTCCCATGCCCCTCCATTGCTCGCGATGGATAGGAATGTACGCAGACCACCTGGACCAGAAATTTCCTTTGAAGAACCAGTAGACTCGCAAAATGAGGGCCGCGATCAGCACGAACCCAGAGACCACGTGAACGAATCGCATCTTGGCCATCAGGAAAGCCGCGTGGCCAGAAGAGAGCAAAAACGGGTGATAGAGATACAAGCCGGTGAACGAAAGCGATAGGAACGAAAAGAAAATCAGCCAGTGAGCGACGCGAACCGGTTTTTCCCAGACATAGGTACGAACCAGATCGGCTTTCGCAAATCCAGCCAACCCCATCCTTGGCGATGTAGGTTTTTTCGGCACCTTTCCCTATTTCGTCGCGAACGAACACTACCGCCGGTCTCAATTCTCATTCATGACTTTTCCGGCGGTCCCTCACGCTCGATGATGCCGCCGCCCTTGGCGATTTCGGTCGGACCGCCACGCGGCTCCTCTCCCTTTGGCCGAATCTGCGCTCGCCCGATACTCACGAGTCCGTGTAACCCAACAGCTGTCGCCATACCCCCGGTTAACCAGAGGCCGATCTTTCCAGCATCGACGTCCGCACCGAAACCCGGAACTGATGGCAGTCGCTTGTAAAAGGGGGATTTAGTGTCCCAGAAGCGATGTGAAGCGCAGGCGATGCAACCGTGCCCCGACTTTACCGGCCAACTGGTTCCATCGTTCCAGCGGACGGTGGGACAGTTGTAGGTTGCTTCCGGCCCCTTGCATCCCATTTTGTAGAGGCAATAGCCCTTGCGGTGACCCTCGTCTCCCCACTCTTCTACAAAGCGCCCGGCGTCGTAGTGGGCGCGGCGTTCGCATTGATCGTGGATGATGTTGCCGTAAGCAAACAACGGGCGGTTGTACTGATCGAGGGCCGGAAGTTCGTGGAAGGTCAAATAGTGGACGAGGACTGCCGCCGTATTGGCCGGATTGTGAGGGCATCCGCCGAGATTCACAACATTGAGTCCTGGGACAGCCTCTTGCAAACCCACGGCGCCAGTCGGATTCGGGTTCGATCGAACCAAGCCGCCATCCCAGGCACAGGCGCCCACCGCGATGTTAAAAGCTGAATTCGTGCAGACATGCTCTGCGATTTCCAGGGCGGTTCTGCCGGCGATTGTGCAGTAGACTCCGTCATCTGCTGTGGGGATTGCGCCCTCCACTACTGCGATGTACTCCCCCTTATGCTCTTGCACCACTCGTTCCAAGGCGGCCTCGGCCTGCTTTCCCGCACCTGCCATGATCAGTTCGTGGTACTCCCAGGACAAAAGATCAAGCACGAACTCTGCGACGGTGGGATTGCTCGTGCGAAGCATGGATTCGGAATTGCCGGCGCAATCCTGAAATTCAAGCCAAACCAGGATGGGGCGTGCTGTCTGACTCAGAGCTTTTGTGACAGCTGACAGGTATTGCGGCGGAAGCGCCAGCGTGGCCACCATGGCGCTGCAAAACTTGGCAAACTCGCGCCGGGAAATTCCACGAGATCTCAAAGCTTGAGGAAGCGAGCCACGCACCATAATTGCACCTCTCGCGCCAGGCGATCGTCGCAAAACGTGACACTAGAAAAGCTCAGACCTTATTGATGAACCGGAAAGAATAGAGCGCAAACATAAGGAAGTCATAAAGAAGGAATCAGGATTCGGCCAGCGGCGCGCAAGCGCGACCGTTTCGATCTTTTGAACGGCTGCATCTAATGGCGACACCTGCTGGGGGTCAAGACAGGCTTGAAGCAACTGTAATACGTCAGCGTCACGGCCGACTAAAGGATGTCCGTAGCCCAGGAAAAGGAAGATAAGAACAAGGACAGAAACTAGGGCTTGCGAACTCGAGCTACCGTTGTTAGTCTCTCAGTCCCATGTTGCGTGTGGAGTGGGAGCGGAGTCCATTATTTTGTTTTCTCATCCGTCCGCGCGAAGTGGCTCTCGCGCGGATGGGATGAAAAATTCACATTCGGGTGCTCGCGAAGCGAGCACAGGAGGTTGAGATGCTCTGGACGATTTTCGTTGTTCTCATAGTTCTGTGGCTTCTGGGTTTCACCCTGCATATCGGCGGAAGCCTGATCCACTTGCTTCTGATTGTGGGGTTGGTGGTTCTCGTCATTAACTTATTGAGCGGACGTCGAAGTGCGACCTGAGTACGAGCCACCGGTACCGGGAGGTCCCGGTGCAGCCTAGCCTCCTGGCGCCTTTGCCCCAAGTGTGGTCCGCTTCCAACCGGACCACACCGTTAGGAGCCCGCAATGTCCGCGTCCGCCCCCTCCGTGAGTTCGAAATCGAACACCCCGATGCCCAAATCTGGTGTGTTTGCAGCACGAGTATGGGATTGTTGGAGGGAGATCCAGCAGCCATGTCTTGCGACTGCTGCAGTGCCTGAAAATGCCAGTGGTGACAACTCTGCACACGGTCCTTCGTGAGCCCGACGTCGCCCAACTAGTCGTCTTGCAGGAAATCGCCGCGCGCTCAGATCGTCTTATTGTTATGCGCGAGCACTCTTCTCAGTTCTTGCACCGTTGAGCCTCGAGCTGATTCGTGCACTGCGGGAGCCCTGAGGGTCGGTCTTGAAGGCGAAGTCGAATCGACGGCACGTACCGTGGCCTCGAGTTGTGCAACCGCCCGGAAGCCTTCGAACCGATACTGCCGAGTCCAGCCTCCGTACTTCACCAGCACGTCGGTAGCCTTGAAAACCAGTTTGAAAGTCGAGGAATACGGGAGTGGTTTCAGCATCCATCGCCGGCCATCACGCCTGGTCGCGATAATAGTCACGTCGGTCAGCTGGAGGATCGCCGGTTTGCCATCGGCACCGAGTGCAAGCCCACTTGATAGCAGGGGTGTAGCCCGATAGAGGCGTTCCAGCACGAATTCAGGTTTAGAGCGGCTGTTGTCACTCCGCGGCCTTCGCCGCCAGAGTTTCGACTACCGCGATGTTCTGCACCAGTTCCTGGGGCAGGCTGTGTCGCTTCTGCAAATAGGCAGGACTGTTGTAGCTTACCCACACCTTGGCCTGCGGATCTTCCCAAACCAGAATCTTAAGAGGAAGGTCAATGGCGATGCTGGGAGCTGCCAGCATCAGGGGTGTGCCGGCCTTGGGACTCCCGAAAATCAAGAGCTTGGTCGGAGGCATTTGCATTCCCACCTTCTTCGCTTCTCCGCTGTGGTCAACCACGGCAAATAGGGTGACGCCCTTCGACTGCAGAATATTCTTGAGCCTATCCACCGTTTCGTCTACGGAATGATTGCTCGGCTTGTTGATGAATCCTTCAGTTGCTGTTGCCCGCGTCATGGAGACCTCCTCGTTATCTGGAAGATGCAGGTTTGCGGAGACAGGTACGGAAACCAGGTAGATCGCCATCGCCAGTCCGATCAACGCCAGGAAAAAGGCGATCAATACGGCTTGGGTTGAGGGACGAGACGGTAACGATCCTCCTCGATTCAACTCGCGGACCAGTCGAAGATGATGCCAGGAGGAGAGAAGATTCACGGCCACACCCAGCGCAATCAACGCGGTGCCGAACCACAGGGACAGCCCGTATGACGGAACTTTAGGAATGCGCTGGAGAAACTGAAGTTGCTGCAGGAACAAGCCAAACCGCGCGACCACGAAGCCAAATCCCATCAAGGCCAGGCCGGTGCGAATCCATGCCAGGAAGGTCCGCTCGGCCGCGAGCGAATCGCGCAAGTCCGATGCCTGTCTCATTTCCGGTGGCGCGTTCATCTTGCTCTTCCCACGAGGAACGAAATTCCTTCTTCTGTTTAAACCGCGGTGATGGCCGGCTCGGTGTGCGCGTAAGTGCTGAGATATCTCCCGGGGACAAACGACACCTCATGCTAGAAACGAAGGCATGAGGTGTCAAGGGAACTTGTGAGCGCGAGGGAAGTGGAAGAACACGCAGCGATCAAAAAACTCCCCCTTGAGAAACCAGTAAGCCAGTACCAGATCCATCGGCGACGGTTCAGCTGCTATTGCCCCGGCGGGGCCGGCGCGGACATCCGGATGGTGAATGGCCCGTTTTTGTCGTCAACTATTTTGTAATCACTGGGTACCGAGAACAGCGATGGGTCAGGCTCGGAGGTGTTGACGTTGGTGAATTCCGTCTTCAATTCGCCGGCCCAGGGATCGCTGTGTTTCGTCATCACGGTGGCCTTCAGATCCTGGGAATACCAGCGCTCGGAGGTCACGCTGATGGGTTTGTCGTTGCCCATCTGTCCAGCAGGAATTGTGGTGGTGATGCGGGTGCCAGTGGCGTGGATGCCGTTGAGCATCTGATCGCCGAGGTTTTCGGCAGCGGGCGGCGGCTGGTTGGCATCGCGTCCTATCTTTCGAAACATTACGTTCGTGGAGAAGGTGGAACCGTCGGGGCCGCCGTTGTTCTGAAGGACCATCATGCGCTCGCCTTTAGCGGGAAGGTCGGGCGGCATGCCGGCTGGACCGCCCGGCCCTGAGGTCGTCATTTTATGCGCGATCTTGTCGTCGGGGTCGAGCAGGTAGCGCACGCCAGCCACAGGATCAACGATGGTGATGAGCTTTGGCGAAGAGTTTTCCGCTCCGGCCCCGAGCAGGTTAAGGTCCGCCTCGCGGCGAGTGCGGCCTTCGCTATCGCGGCACATCAGCGAACTATTGCTGGTGTGAATGCGGTTCCCATCAGCGAAGGATTGCGTATGCTCGGTGGTGACCGTCGCGCAGAACGGTGCATCCTTGACCGGCGCTGCGTCCATGCCGTCAACGTGCATGGCAAACATGCCGGGCCGTGGCGCAAGTGCCGCGCCTGCGATAACCGGGCCTGGGGCGGAATCCTGCGTTTGAGCGGCCGCGACGATGGCCAGGGCGGCAATTGCGATGAGAGCGAAAGCCTTGATTGTCGGACGCATGATGTTTTTCCTCCAAGATCGAGTTCTTTATTCCACGATGTGAATGCCGCGGGCGATTCCGTCCGGGCCGACGAGCACATCGGCGAATACCGTGCCGCTGCCCGAACCTGCGGCAGTTGCTAATGTCGAATCAGGAGCGGGCAACTGCACGCGAATTAGTTCCATGGGTCCGCCGCAGCTGAGTTCATCGCAGTACATCAGGCTGCGAAAGGCAGCCGGGAGCGGATTTTGCAACGTTCCGGCCCAGGGCGCGGAAGGCTGGCGGCGGACTGGATGCGAACGCCTTGGCTTCATCGCCAGGGAAGAGTTCACCGCTTTGCTGGCTATGGCCGCTGGGGACGGCTCGGCCGATTCCGGCGCGTGTGATTCGACGATGGCAGTTGCGTTTCGTCGTTGGTGGAGAAAAAGAAGGGTGGCCACTAGCGTCGCCATCGCTGCAGCGCTCAGACACCAGGCGGCAAGGCGGCGTGGCCCGCGACTCAGGAGCGCAGGAGACGGCGGAATCGCAATATGCCGGCGGTAAGCGGAGAGGACAGCGTCATCCAGCGCCGCAGGCGTTTGCGGAGCAGATTCCCGGATGCCAAGCAGGCCGGCGCCAAGTACGCGTCGTCCTTCCACGAATCGGGCACAGTCGGCGCATTGAGCGAGATGTTCGGCTTCAGCGGTAAACTCAGTATCCGCGAGTAGTGGGTCCTCGAAGTAAAGACGCAACTCCTGGCATGTCATATGACACATCCTTCGGGGCCCACAGCTCCGACACGCTGAGGGCTACTAAGCGGCTTCAACTTTTGCGCCAGCAGAGCATGCGCGCGATTGAGGCGCGAGCGGATTGTGCCGATGGCGCATTGCAGGCGGGAAGCCGCGTCTGCATAGGAAACTTCGCATAAATCGCATAGAACAACTACCTGGCGATAGTGATCCGGAAGCGAGGCCACAGCAGCTTGCACACGCTCGACCAGTTGCTTGCGGATCATTTGTCCCGTCAGGGCTTCCGATCCGCAGATAACACTGCTGGAGAGGCTTTCCAGCGCCTGCTGGCGCGGCAGCGGTTGGTAGGCGCGTTCGCGGCGCTCGATGCGGCGGACGAAATTGCGGGCGATGCCGAAGGCAAAGGCGCCGACGTCTCCCCGCTCAGTGCGATAGTGACGCCCCTCTTTCAGCAAGGAGATGAAAACCTCCTGGGTGACTTCTTCGGCTGCTGATTTTGAGTTCGTCATATAGAAGCCGTAGCGAAAAATTCCACCCTTCAGCCTTTGATAAAGGAGCAGAAATGCCGGTTCCTCCCCGGCCAGCGCCAGCTGCAGCAGTTCGGCATCCGATCGGCTTGAGAGCTGGTGGGTGCTCGCCATGTCCTGTTCGATGCGACGTTCAAGGTTTCATAATGTCTTCGCAGTGGGCAAGGGAAAGGTTCCCGAAATTTTTCGCTGTGGCTCACAAAGCCAAGAATTCCTGAGGATCATGATTCGCTGCTACGCCACTTGGCCCTCATTCCCAAGTCCGGCCTTGGCCCAGGCAAAGGCGTAGATGGCAATAAACACGTAAGCCGCCATTGGAACGACGTAGGCCATGGCGATGCTGTGCCAGGTCTCGGCGATTAGGCCCATGATCGGCGTTAGCACTGCGCCTCCCACAATCGCCATCACCAGGAGCGATCCGCCCAATTTTGTGTTTGGGCCCAGCCCTTTCAGGCCAAGCGCGAAAATCGTGGGGAACATCAACGACATGAAAAAGCTAGTAAGAAAAATCGCCCACAGTCCCGCCCATCCCGGCCGCGCTACCCCGACGCCGACCAGCACAACATTGACTGCGGCGTAGACACCCAGCATGAGGTCAGGAGCGATGAAACGCATCACGTAGGCAGAAGTGAAGCGCCCCACCCCGAACGCCACGAGCGTGCCAGTCAAGAAGTAGCCGGCCATTTTTTCAGGTTGATGGGTGGAGTCCTGAACGTATTGGATGAAGTAACTCCAGGTGCCGACCTGCGCGCCCACGTAGAGAAACTGGGCGGCCACCGCCAACAGAAAGTGGCGATATTGAAAGAGCTCGCCAAAGTGCCCGTGGTCGCCGCCATCCTCGTGTTCGCTTTGAATGCGCGGGAACTTGGTCAACAAAATCAATATGGCCCAGAAAACCGCAATCGCGCTCAGGCCCAAGTATGGTTTGACCACGCGCAAAGTCTCGGAGCGCAAATACGCTTCGTAAAGGTGTTGCAATTTCAGCGATTCGATTTGCTGCGGGGAGAGTTCTACGCCGGAAAAAATGAACACTGTGCCGATCAGGACGCCCGTGATCGAACCCAAAGGGTTAAACGCCTGAGAGAAATTCAGGCGACTTTCTGATGTATCAGGGTCGCCGAGCTGCGCGATAAAGGGATTCGAGGCCGTTTCCAGGAAGGACAAGCCGCAGCCAATTACGAACAGCGAGAACAGAAAGAAGCCGTACCTTCCTAGCACGGCTGCGGGCCAAAATAAAAAGGCCCCTAAGCCAAACAGCAACAGTCCGGTGACAAAGCCGGCTTTGTATCCCAACTTGCGCATCATCAGGGCGGCGGGCATGGCCAGGAGAAAGTAGCCCATGTAAATCGCGGACTGCACTAACCCTGCCTGAAAGCGCGTAATAGCGAACGACTTCATGAACTGGCGGATCAGCACGTCGTTCAGGTTGTTGGGGATCCCCCAGAGAAAGAACAACCCCGTCACCAGGAAGAAGGGAACGAGGTGCCCGGCCGGAAAAAGCATGTGGCGGCTCTTACTCGTTGAAATCGCGGGGTTCCACACCGTCATAGATCAGGCCCCTATTCAGGCAAATAGAAAAGAGCCACAAGAGCCTATCATCACGAGGCGGCCGTTCCAAGCCGGAAGCCGGGCGTTTTCGGCCGGCGCGAAGTTGGGGCGGCGTTGGTAGAATCCAGAGAGAACTTACAGGTTTCGCCATGCCCGCCTTCCCGCGGACTATTTTTCACGTGGATATGGACGCCTTCTTCGTTTCGGTGGAGGAGTTGTTCGATCCCTCGCTGAAAGGCAAACCTGTCGTGGTCGGCGGGCAGCGGAATGAGCGCGGCGTAGTCGCGGCTGCGTCGTATGAGGCGCGGAAGTTCGGAGTGCACTCTGCCATGCCTCTTCGCACTGCGGCGAAGTTGTGTCCGCAGGCCGTGTTTGTGAATGGACATCGTGAGCGCTATCTGGCGTATTCGGAAAAAGTTCACCGCGTGCTCGAGGCCTTCTCACCACAGGTGGAGATGGCTTCGATTGACGAAGCTTACCTCGACATGAGCGGCACCGCGCGCCTGCATGGCCCTCCCCTGCGCGCCGCAGAGGCTCTGCATCAGAAGATGAAGGCCGATACTCAGCTCAACTGCTCAATCGGAATTGCTGGCACGCGCCTGGTCGCCAAGGTCTCGTCGGCGAAGGCAAAGCCGAACGGAATTTTGTGGGCGGTTCCCGGACATGAGGCAAGGTTTCTCGCACCGCTCGATGTCCGCGATATTCCTGGCGTAGGGGAAGTCACGGAGCGCAACCTGCGCGAGTTTGGCATTCATAAGGTGGGGGACCTGGCGCAGTTCGAAGAGTCCTTCCTGCAGGAACACTTCGGAAAATGGGGCGTGGCGCTGGCCGGGAAAGCGCGGGGTGAAGATGCTGGAGGATGGTTCGACAGCGAGGTTGGCGCCGATACCGACCCTAAGTCCATCAGCCATGAACATACCTACAATGAAGACACTGCCGATCTCGCCAAAATTGAGTCAACGCTGATGCGGCTTTCTGAAATGGTGGGCCGCCGGCTACGTGCAGGTGGATTTCATGCCCGCACCATCCAGCTGAAGCTGCGTTACAAAGATTTCACCACCATTACACGGGCCCGCAGCCTGGCTGCACCGACCCAACTCGATATGGAAATCTTTGAGCAGGTGCGGGAACTCTTCCACAAGAATTGGCGAAAGGGAACTGCCGTGCGATTGCTGGGCGTGCATGCGTCTGGTTTTGAGAACGCAGCCGGCCAGGCCGATTTGCTGGAGAGCGGGCGCCGCGAACGCTGGCGGCAGGCGCTCTCCGCGGCTGACCGCATGCGCGATAAGTTCGGCGATGCGAGCATCACTCTAGCCACCGGGCTTAAGGGCGGATTTCGGGAGCGCACGCATCAGAATCCGGCGGCGTTGCGGGCAAAGAAGAAGGAGATGTAGAAATCGGATGGCCCGCGACATGCAAGAGCGTTCACACGAAGGGCACGAAGGTCCACGAAGGTTGCAACGAGGGCTTGTGAGCAGATTACGCCTACAGTGACCGCAATTGCTCGGCGGCGGTTTCGGGCGTGATGTCGCGCTGCGGCGTACCGAGCATTTCGAATCCAACCATGAATTTGCGTACCGTGGCCGAGCGAAGCAGCGGCGGATAAAAGTGCGCGTGGAAGTGCCATTCGCGGTGTTCCTGGCGGTCGGTCGGAGACTGGTGGAAACCCATCGAGTAAGGGAAGGGAACAGCGAACACTTTGTCGTAAGTGGAGGTTACTTGCTTGAGTATGTGGGAGAAGGCGGCCCGTTCGCTTTGATCGAATTCTAGCAGGGTTCCCAGGTGGCGGCGGCTGCAGATCAGCAGTTCGAAGGGCCAAACTGCCCAGAAGGGTACCAGCGCCACGAAGCGATTATTCTCATGAACCAGTCGGACTTTTTGCCTGGTTTCCAGAGCAACATAATCGCAGAGAAGGCAGGTGCCTCGGCTGCGCAAATAATTTTGCTGTGCAGCCAGTTCTTTGGCCGGAGCCTCAGGAATCGAGGCAGTGGCCCAGATCTGGCAATGCGGGTGGGGATTGCTGGCCCCCATCATGGCGCCGCGATTTTCGAAGATCTGCACATGCTGGATTTCCGGCCGGTCGCCAAGCTCCCGAAATTGTTCAGTCCACGTATCAACGACCTGTGAGATTGTCTCCAGCGGCATGGTGGAAAGCGTTAAGTCATGCCGGGGATCGAAACAAACGACGCGGCACACTCCGGGTTCGCCCTCCGCCACTAGAAGACCCTCGTTCTCCACGTCCTGACGGTCCTTCGGCGTACCAGGCTTTAGCGCCGGGAAGTCATTATCGAACACATATGTGCCCTTGTATTGGGGGTTACGCACACCGCCCGCCCTGGCGTTCCCCGGGCACAAGTAGCAATTGGGGTCGAATTGAGGCTCGGCCGCTGAGGCTTGGTGTTCTACACTGCCCTGCCAGGGGCGGCCGGTGCGGTGCGGCGATACCAGCACCCATTCGTTGGTGAGCGGGTTAAATCGGCGATGTGGGTCTTCAGTGAGGTTCACGCTGGGCCGGTCAGAGCGCCGCGCAGTTTAGAGATCGGAATCCAACCGCAAAAATTGATGCGCGCCTGACTGAAAACGGTTACATTAACACAGACCCCCCAGGGTTTGCGCTTCGATGGGACTCTGCAAAGGCAGTAAGGGTGGCGCAAAAACTAAGCACGAGGTGCACTCGCACACCGTAGCACATCACGCAATCCAGCAAATCAGCAGGGTTCATACGCATGGAATCTGCCGAACTGGCACGGCATTTTGAAGAAGTCTTCGGCGTCGTACCCCGGATATTCAGCGCTCCCGGTCGGGTAAATCTGATCGGGGAGCATACCGATTACAACGACGGCTTCGTCATGCCCAGTGCGATTGGATCGCATACCCGGGTGGCAATCGCCCGCCGCTGGGACGATAAACTCGTTCTGCACTCGCTGAACTTCCCCGAGCGGTTCGAGTTTGAGGCAAACCACCTTCCGCGCCAGCGGCTGGGGGCATGGTGCGATTACGTCCTTGGGGTCGCGGTTGAGTTGCGGGAGATAGGACATCCTCCGCGCGGTGCTAGCCTCATCGTGGATGGAAACGTACCCATTGGTGCTGGCCTCAGTTCTTCCGCGGCGATTGAAGTAGCCAGCGCTCTGGCCTTTTTGAGCCTCATAGAAGCGCGGATAGACCTGCCCGAAGTTGCCAAGCTGTGCCAGAGGGCGGAGAACTCGTTTGTCGGGGCGCATGTCGGCATCATGGACCAATTTGTCTCCTGCCTGGGCAGGGCAGGACATGCGCTGCTGCTGGATTGCCGTTCGCTGGAGTACAAACTCATTCCCGTGCCTGACCAGGTGCGAATGGTGATCTGCAATACGATGGTGAAACATGAGCTGAAAGAAGGCGAGTACAACCTGCGACGCCGCCAATGCGAGCAGGGGGTGAAGATTCTTTCAGAGTGGGTTCCGGGTGTCCGGGCTTTGCGCGATCTTTCGGCCGACCAGGTGGAGCAGCACCGCGACGCACTGCCCGACGTGATCTACCGGCGCTGCATGCACGTGGTGCAGGAGAACCAGAGGGTGCTCGACGGCGCCCAGTGCCTTGAGAACGGCGAGTTGAGGAAGTTTGGTGAACTCATGGGCGAGTCTCATCGCAGCCTGCGCGATCTTTATGAGGTCAGTTGCTCGGAGTTGGACGTAATGGTGGAGTTGGCGTCTCCGCTCGCTGGGTGTTATGGGGCACGGATGACGGGCGGAGGGTTCGGCGGTTGCACTATCAATCTGGTGAACGCCGGGGATGCGCTGGCTTTCGCGGCCGAAATCTCAGAACGTTACCAGGAGAAGACCGGAATCAAGCCCGATGTGTACATTTCCGCCGCCGTGGATGGGGCGGCGGCCAGCGCAGGGTTGCATCCCGTGACGGTGTAGGCGCGGGCGTCCCCGCCCGTGCCGTTGCATTTTGGATTCTAGCTCATCTAAAGGGACGTGCGGGCGCGGATGCCCGCGCCTACACTTTAGGGAGTTACGGTTCGCTCCTTGCCTGAATATTCCACGGTTTTGTCTGGCGTTTCTGCGGGAGCGATGCCGGTTCCATGGTTCTCACCCACGAAGACAATCTGAAACGTACGATGCTCCAGCATTCCGGGAAAGTGACCGTTACGGTCGCCTATGGTTAACGCCTGCTTGCCCTCATCCCAATGGAACGGGATCGTGGCATATGCGCCTTTCTCATAGTTGTAGTTGTCGTTTTCATCTTCGTAGAGGGTGAAGTCGCCATCCGCGCCGCGATAGACGCGCAGTTCGATTGGATCAGCGGGCTTCTCCGTGGACCATTCGACATCCGGCCCCAGGGGCAGAATTGAGCCGGCGCGAATGTAGAGCGGCATCTGGTCGAGCGGGGTGGGAACATCCGTATAACGTCCTCCTGCGGTTTGCGCGCCGCTCCAAAAGTCATACCACTTGGCCTGAGGAAAATATATGCGTCGCACATTTGCGCCCGGTTCAGTCACCGGATTCACCAGGAACGCCGGGCCGAACATAAATTGGTTGCCCACATTCGCGGCTTCCACGTCGTCGCGGAAGTCCATGACCAGGCCACGCATCGGAGTGTAAGCCTGGCTGGTGGTCATCCATGCGAGCGAATAAAGGTACGGCAACATGCGATAGCGCAGGCGGTCATAGCTGGTCAGGATCTTCTGCGCGTCCGGGCCGTAGGACCACAGCTCGTTTTGGTTGGTGTTGCGAGTGCCGTGAACGCGCAAGATTGGGTTGAACGTGCCGAACTCGAACCAGCGAATGAAAAGTTCGCGATATGTCGGATCGTCGGGATTGCCGGAGACGAAGCCGCCGATGTCGGTGGTCCAGTAGGGAAGGCCGGAGAGCGAATAGTTCAGTCCCGCGGGAATCTGTTTGCGGAAGAACACCCAATCGGAGTTGATGTCGCCGGACCAAACCGCCGCGGCATTGCGCTGTTCCCCGGCAAACGCAGAGCGGGAAAGAATAAAAACACGCTTCTGATCGCTGGCAGCGCGCTGGCCCTCGTATACGCCAGTCGTGGTCATCAGCGGAAACATGTTGGCATAGCGCGCGCCGTTTCCGAGGAAGGTCTTGCTGGTTACGAGAATGTTGGTCTGCCGGTCTTCAGTTTCAGGCTCGGTGGTGTCGAGCCACCAGGCATCAACGCCGATCTTGAACAGCGCCTGGTTCATCAGGTTCCAGTAGTACTTCCTGGCTGCGGGATTGAAGGCGTCGTACAGCGCCTGGCCCGCGGGATGGAAGCCGGCGGTTTTTGTTTTGGCGATAAAGTAACCGAGCTTGTCCATCTCATCGTAAGTTTTGGTGCCCGGGCGGAAAAACGGCCAGAAAGAAATCATCAGGTGGAAGTGGTTGTTGTGCAGGTCATCCACCATTCCTTCGGGGTCGGGATAGCGCGATTTGTCGAATACCGGCTCGCCCATGGTGTACCACCAGAACCAATCCTGCACGATGTTGTCGGCGGGAATGTGCAGCTCGCGATATTTGTGGGCCACACCGAGTAATTCTTCCTGCGTGTTGTATTTGTTTTTGCACTGCCAGAATCCGTAGGCCCATTTACCGAAGAGTGGGGGGGCGCCGGTAAGCTCGCGGTAGCCGGCGATGATTTTGTCGAAGTGAGGGCCGTAAATGAAATAGTAGTCTGTGACATCGGCAACTTCGGAGCTGAGATAGAGCGCGTTCAGGAACCGGTTGTTGAAGCGGCTGCGCGAGGTGTTGTTCCAGAATATTCCGTAACCGTTGGTAGAAAGAAAAAAGGGAATGCTGATATTGGTGTTGTCCTGCGAAATGTCCACCGCTTCGCCGCGATAGTTCCACACGCCTGCCTGGTGTTGGCCGAGTCCATAAAAGGCTTCATATGATCCCCACAGGCGCGAGTAGAGCTCGGCGTAGTAGGTGTTCTCGCCATTGACTACAGTGGGCGTCATGGTTAGCTCGGTCTGCTGGAAGAGCTTGTTTCCGGCGAGGCCGGCAAACGTCACGCTGCTGTCTTTGCGCTGCACCGTTACCTTTAACAATGTCGTCACAAGCGTGACGGCATCGTCGCCGGACTGCATTTCCCATTGCACCGGACCCCAGCTCTTCTTGATCACGACATAATCCGGGCGAGTGGGGAAGGCCGAGGTGGGCGAATAGAGCACACGAATGATGGAATCCGAGCAAACCTGGAGTTTTAACAAGCCGGATTTCAGCGTGAACTCTGCACCGTCAGGCAGCTTCTTGACATCGTGAACGGGATTGAGCGGGTTCCACTGTGCGTTGGCTGCAGAAGCGAACAGCAAAAAAGAAGCCAAGGCAATCCAGAGGGGGCGATTTCTGTTTTTCATGGGTTCGAAATTCGTAGAAGTTTCACTTCCGACAATTCCGAAAGAAATCCTACGCGGGGAAGCCAAGGTTTACAACCGCGGATGCAGCATGCTGGCTTGCATTTGCCGGCGGCCGTCAGCGGGTGATAAGAGGCGCGAAGAATCTGCTCTTGGCTTGAGCCGCCAGAATACAAATTCCTCGCGTCAAACAATCTCGGACCGACAATGTCTGCGATGACGGCCTTCGCCGCAGCGCAAAATTCCCGGTGAAAGACTCGTCGCCGAATTCAGCCCGCTGCTGCCATCTGTTGCGCCCCAGAAAGTTCCTTATATTCCTCCGGCGTTAACCGCAAGGCAGCTGCGCCAACGTTTTCCTCCACATGCTCAACTGAGGAAGTGCCCGGAATCGGCAGCATGACAGGCGAACGCTTCAAGAGCCAGGCCAGCGCAATCTGAAGCGGTGTTGCATGGTGCGCATTGGCAACCCGATTGAGGATCTCGGCTGCGGCCCTTCCAGCGCCCAGCGGGAACCAGGGAATGAAGGCGATTTTGTTTGGCTCGCAATAGTCCACAAGGTAATCCCATTCGCGATCGGCAAAACTGTACCGGTTCTGCACGGAGACAATCGGCACGATCTTGCGCGCCCGCTCGATGTGCTCCTGAGTAACGTTCGAGAGCCCGAGCAGATGAATTTTGCTTTGCCGCTTCAACTCGGCCAAGGCTTCCACCGAGGCCTCCAAAGCTACGTTGGGATCAGGAATATGCAGCTGGTAAACATGAATGCGATCCAACCTTAGCCGCTTGAGGCTGCCTTCCACTGCTTTGCGAAGATGCTCAGGACTCGCGTCGTGCGTCCACTGGTTCGGCCCTGGCCGATTCCATCCGCCTTTGGTGGCGATTACAAGATCGCGCGGATAGGGAGACAACGCCTCCGCGATCAGCTCTTCGCTAACATTAGGCCCGTACGAATCGGCAGTATCAATAAAGTTGACGCCAAGCTCCACGGCGCGGCGAAGGACCGCCAGCGCCCGGTGCCGATCTTTTGGTGGACCCCAGACGCCCTCTCCGGCTATGCGCATCGCCCCGAAGCCCAGACGATGCACCGAAAGCTCTCCCCCCAAAGAAATGTTGCCGGCCAAGCTCGCAGAGATTTCTTTCTTGTTCACGACTCTACTAGCGTTGCTCATGATTGACCTCCAAAATTGTTCTTCTACGTCTTACTCCCGCCCGAGTTCATGGCGCCAACCCCTCAACTGCGAGGGCGCGCAATCCGTTGCCTTCGAGAACTTTGCCCTTGATCACGGTTCCGGGAACGCCAATACGGTCCAGAACATTCTCCGGAATCCGCATTCCGTTTCGTTCGTTAAGGACGAGGTAAACCTGTCCTCCCTGATCTGAGATAAACAGCAATGGACTGCCCGCCGCGGCGCACAGCTTTGCGCAGAAGGCGTGATCGTAAGCATGCGTATGGCTTCCGAGGTAACAGTTTGCGTCAGTGATTTCACCGCGAAGGCTCACCGCCTGTCCTGGCACGGCCTTCCCGGCGAGGAGTTCAATGTTCCCCGGCCTTGCCATTTTCTGCGCTCTCGCCAAGTCTGAGGCAAGCGGCTGCACTTGCGCGAACGGCATACTATTCAACCCGTAACGGTCACCGAATTGAAAGGCGCACAACCCCAGCGTCGCGATCAAGCTGAGAGCCGCAAACACGGAAGCTCTACCGGGATGCGTTCTTATGACTTGCATGTTTGCCCAGGATCGCGCTTTGTTGGCCTTTGCCGCCGGTGTAGCTGATTCGCCAAATGGAGTTCGAGCCGTCATCGCTTACCAGCAGCGCGCCGTCCGGGGCAACCGTAATGCCGACGGGCCTTCCCCAGACGTGGCCGTTATCCACCACAAATCCAGTGACAAAGTCTTCGTATTCTCCGCTGGCCCTATCGGTGTGGTGCAGCGGCACACGAATCACTTCATACCCCACCCGTACCGACCGGTTCCATGAGCCATGCTGCGACGAGAAAATATCCCCCTGATATTCAGTCGGGAACTGCTTGCCCTCATAAAACGCCATTTCCAGAGAAGCGTTGTGCGGCTGCAACAGAACGTCGGGAACGATAGTTTTATCTCTCAACTCAGGATGTTTGCCCGCGTGGCGCGGGTCTTGATGGGCGCCCATGTACCACCACGGCCAGCCATAGAAGCCGCCTTGTTCGACATGCGTAATATAGTCGGGCACAAGGTTATCTCCCAGGCCGTCGCGCTCGTTGACCGAGCACCACAGCTCGCCCGTTTTGGGATTGATCGCGAGCCCGCCTCCGGCGTTGCGAATTCCATACGCGTACACCTGCATGCCGGAGCCATCGGGGTTGAACTCCAGGATGTCAGCCCGGTCCTTTTCCCCCGGAGTAGTGTCGGGGTCATCAATGTTCGAGGCCGACCCCACCGCGACCAGCATTTTCTTGCCGTCAGGAGTGAAGCGCACGTCGCGCGTCCAGTGCCCTCCGCCATGGGGTAAATCCACAATATGCTGGGGCGGACCACTGGCCTTTAAATCCCCATTCTTGTATGGAAACCGCACGACGGAGTCGGTATTTCCAACGTAAATCCATTGGGGATCGTCTCCAGGAGGATAGAAGGCGATGCCATAGGGTTGGTTGAGCCCGTCGGCGAAAATGCCGGCCAGTTCGGGTTTACCGTCGCTGGTGAGCCCGCGGAACACCCTGATTTTGCCGCTGCTGCTTTCCGCCAGAAAAATGTCGCCGTTGGGGGCCGTCGTGAGCAGCCGCGGATTATCAAGCCCGGTGGCATATTGCTGGACGGTGAATCCAGCGGGCGCCTTCGGCCACGCACCTCGCGGACGGGCAACTACCTCAGGCCCATTGCTCGCCGAATCGGTGACATAGGGTGCGGGGAGGTCTTGCACCGTGATCTTGCGGATTTTTCCCGGCGCTTCAAAACGGAAATCTGTGAACGGCGCTTGTGGTGGCGGGGCGTTCGTCCTAGCCGGAACGTAGGAAGTGGCAGGTTCGGCTGGTTTTGCGCTCGACGAGTTTTTGAGCGACTTCAGGTAAGTTACAAGCTGCCACCGTTTCTGCTCGGGTAAAGCACCCCAGGCGGGCATACCGTTATTGACAGACCCGGTGGTGATGAACCAGAAAACTTCGCCGTCGGGCGCGGATTGCGTAGGCCCCTTGGAGAGCGGAGGAATGTTGCCCGTTCCGCGTCCGCCAATGCCGTGGCAGGAGCCGCAGTTCATGGCGTACAGCTTCGCGCCAGCAACGGCCGCCGCGTGCTGCCCGGCGTATGGGTTCTTCCGCTGAGAACTCGATAACGGCGCGTTGTGAAAGTGCGCGTCCTGCGCCAGCAACGTGGATACCAGAAAGACCGCTGCAACAGCACTTACTGCCAGGGCGGGTAGATGGGGGCGGGCAATGGCTTTCAAGACTTTCCTCCTGTGATAGCTCCCGATTGACTGATCAACCGGATGGCAATACAGGGGTTGGATGACGCGCCGCCTTCTGGCGCTTCATCCACGTTTGACCGGCGTGCGATTTCGCTCGGCCGTTCTGATGAAGGCAAATTCCTTGCCATTCTACGGGCTTTAATGTTTTCCACAGAACCCCCTGATTTTGCGAGGCCAGAAGCCCGCACCGCAACCCGACTCTTTGATGCCTGATTCCGACGCCCAGACCAGGACGGCGAAACAAAAGACGTCTCGGCACAATGCCGCATCGGGGTCTGCATCTTCCCACCCTCGGCCTTTTGGCAGATTCCGGCTGTATAGGCTGATCTCGACCTGACCTGAACCCCCTGCCAGGGGCGAACGGCGTCCCGCCCGGAGCCCCTGAATCCTTCAGTACATATTGAATCCTGGAGTTGGGCCCGAGCATCTTTTGGTTAACGTTTAATTGGGGTGTTTCTGAGGATGGTCAACTTGAGGAAAGTCACAATCGTCTTTTCCGCCGTCATCTTGTCTGCGCTCCTCTTGATGAGTATGGCGTGCAGCGATACGCAGGCGAAACAGCCTGCCCCCCAGGCCTTGCCGGTTAAAACCGAGACCGTGAGCCTTTCGCCCGTGCCGCGCGTGGACGAGTACGTGGCCACGGTGAAGTCCCGCCGTTCGGCAAGCATCCAGCCCCAGGTGGATGGCTCGCTTACCCGCATCCTGGTAGCCTCGGGCGACCATGTTCATGCGGGGCAGGTGCTGATGACTATCGATCCCCTGAAGCAGCAGGCGACGGTGGACCAGCAGCGCAGCACGGAAGCCCAGAAAGAAGCCACCTACGACTACAACCAGCTGGAAGTGGAACGGCAACGGAAACTATACGAGGCCGGGGTCACCAGCAAGCAGGACTATGACCTCGCGGTACAGGCGTTCAAGAATTCCAAAGCCGATTGGGAGGCTTCGAAGGCCGGACGTGTGACGCAGCAGCGCGAACTGGCGTATTACAACCTCACCGCTCCATTCAACGGGATAGTCGGCGACATTCCGGTCCACATCGGCGACTACGTTTCGCCGCAAACGTTGCTGACTACGGTTGACGAAAACGCCGACCTCGAAGCCTACATCTACATTCCCACCGAGCGGGCTGCGGACATTCGCATGGGGCTGCCGGTGCAAATTATCACCAGCAGCGGCACTCCCATCGAGACCACCAAGATCAAATTCATCTCACAGCAAGTAGACAACGCCACTCAGGGCATTTTGGTGAAGGCGCCCATTCACTCTTCTCTCGACAAGTTCCGCAATGCGCAACTGGTCAAAGCAAGGGTTGTATGGAGCACCTCCCCAACGCCCACGGTTCCGGTGCTGGCGGTCACGCGCATCGGCGGGCAATCGTTTGTTTACGTGGCCACCCAGGCGGACCATGGCGTTGTTGCCAGGCAGCGCGCGGTTAATCTGGGCGACACAATCGGAAACGACTACGCAGTCACCGACGGCTTGAAGCCGGGAGACAAGGTCATCGTTTCCGGTATCCAGTTTCTGATTGACGGCGCCCCGGTGCAGCCCATCAGCTAGCCGCGCCACCAAGTTCATAAAGAATCAGGTAGCGGCCCGCCCGCAGCCACAAGAGGAGTGCAGGTTTGGTTGACTTTTTCATAAAACGGCCAATTTTTGCCACAGTCTGCGCCCTGCTCATTATTCTTGCCGGTGCAGTTTGCATCCCGACCCTGCCCATTTCTCTCTACCCGAATTTGGCGCCGCCGCAGGTTACTGTCAGCAGCAATTACGTGGGCGCGAACGCGCAAGTGGTGGAGTCGGCGGTTACGATCCCGCTGGAGCAGCAGATCAACGGCGTCGAGGGCATGCACTACATCACCTCGACGAGCTCCAACGATGGCACCAGCAACATCAATGTGACCTTCCGCACCGGCTATGACCTGAACATTGCGGCGGTTGACGTGCAGAACCGCGTGGCCACTGCCCAGGGCCGCCTGCCGCAGGAAATCAAGAACACCGGCGTGACGATTACCAAAGCGAACCCCAACTTCGTGTTCGCTGCCGGCTTCTTTTCACCCGATAACAGCCTTTCGAACCAGTACATCTCGAATTACCTCGACGTTTACGTTAAAGACGCGCTGAAGCGGATTCCCGGAGTCGGCGATGTAGTCATTTTCGGGGAACGCAAATATGCCATGCGGATCTGGCTCGACCCAACGAAGCTGGCTGCGCGGCAATTGACTGCTGCTGACGTGGTGACGGCGCTGCAGGAGCAGAACGTCGAAATCCCAGCCGGCCAATTGGGACGTCCGCCTGCCGATCCGAAGCAGACCTTCCAGGTGACGCTGCGCGTGGTAGGACGCTTATCGGACCCCAAAGAATTCGAAAACATTATTCTCAAAAACACCCCCAACGGCATTGTGCAGCTCAAGGATGTCGGGCGGGCGGAAATTGGGGCTGAGAGCTACGACACCAACCTTCTGTACAGCGGACACCAGGCTGTCGGCATCGGCGTGCAGCAGCTTTCGAACGCCAATGCACTGGACGTGGACAAGGCCGCAAAGGCTGAGCTTGTGGAGCTATCTAAATCGTTCCCACCAGGGATCCAGTACGTGATCGCTTTCGATACCACCACTGTGGTCGGCGACTCCGTTAAGGAAGTTGTCACTACGCTGGAAGAAGCGATCGTCATCGTCATCCTGGTGATTTTTGTATTCCTGCTGGACTGGCGCGCCACCATCATTCCGGCGGTCACGATTCCGGTTTCTCTCATCGGCACGTTTGCGTTCATCAAGCTTTTCAACTTTTCGATCAATTCGCTCACACTCTTCGGCATTACTTTGGCGACAGGGCTGGTGGTGGATGACGCAATCGTCGTTATCGAAAATGTTCAGCGACACATTGACAAGGGTGAGAGTGACGCGCATACGGCAACCTCGGTGGCCATGGCCGAAGTGACGAGCGCCGTTGTAGCTACGTCGCTGGTGCTCATTTCCGTGTTCGTGCCGGTGTCGTTCTTTCCGGGGACGACCGGCATTCTCTACCGGCAGTTTTCGCTGACCATTGCGTTTTCGATTGCAATCTCGCTTTTCAATGCGCTGACGCTCTCGCCCGCTCTGGCGGCGCTTCTGCTGCGCGGCGAAGAAAACAAATATTCGGTCCTCGATTGGACGCGCATCGGGTGGCTTTCCGGCGCCTACAGGAAATTTGCCCATGGCGTGGACGCAGCGATCCGGGGACTGGGCACCGGGTACGGTAAAGCTATTTGCAGGGTTTTGAAATATCGGTACACGATGGCCGTGTTGTTCGTCGGCGCCCTGGGAGCCACAGCGTACATGTACGTTCACGTGCCGACGGGATTCGTGCCCCAGGAAGACCAGAATTATTTCATCGTGGTCGTTCAGGCGCCGCAGGGAGCTTCACTCTCGTATACGACGGACATTGCCAAGCAGGCGGAAGAGATTCTGCGCGCCGATCCGGATGTGTTCGGCACATTCGCCGTGCCCGGCTTTTCGCTCTCCGGCGGAAGCTCGTCGAACTTTGGTCTGGTCTTTGCTCCCTTGAAGCCGATTGATGAACGCAAGGGCGAAGGCCACGCCGCCAGCGATATTGTGGCGCGCGTGCGGCCGAAGCTGTTCGCCATTCCGGGAGCGATCGTTGTGCCTTTTGAGCCGCCGGCGATCAATGGTATTGGCAGCTTCGGCGGCTTTCAATTCGAATTGCAGGACCTGGGACGCAACACCCTACAGGACCTCGACTCGGTGGCCCACAAAATTGTGGCTGCGAGCCGCCAACGTCCTGATCTGCGGGGCTTGTTCACCAGCTTCACGGCCAACGATCCGCAGGAACTGGTGCAGATTGATCGCGAAAAGGCCAAGGCCATGGGTGTGCCGATTAGCCAGGTTTCGCAGGCGCTTGGCGTCTACATGGGTTCGCAGTATGTGAATGATTTTGATTTCAATAATCGTTCCTACCGCGTCTACGTGCAGGCCGACCAACCATTCCGCATGAACGCGCGCGACTTGCGGCAGTATTACGTGCGCTCTGACAGCGGCGGATTGGTGCCGCTCGGAAACATCGTCACGTTGAAAGAGACTTCGGGTCCGCAGGTCATCAACCACTACAACCTCTTCCGCTCGGCCGAAATTGATGGAGCGGCTGCTCCCGGCTACAGTTCCAGCCAGGGTCTTCGGGCGATGGAGGAGTTGGCCAAGCAGAACATGCTGCAGGGAATGTCTTTCCAGTGGACCGGCCTTGCGCTGGAGGAAGTTGAAGCCGGTGGCAAGGCGATCCTGATTTTCGCCCTCGGCATTGTGGTCGTTTATCTCACGCTGAGCGCGCAATATGAAAGTTTCGCGCTACCGTTCATTATTCTGCTGGCTGTTCCCACCGCGGTGCTGGGTGCGCTGTCCTTCATTTCCATGCGCGGCCTGGTGGACGATGTTTATGTCCAGATTGGCCTGGTGATGTTGATCGGCCTCTCAGCCAAGAACTCGATCCTGATCGTCGAGTTTGCCGAGCAGCTTCTTGAGCGCGGCTATACGATCGTAAACGCGGCGATCCAGGCCGCCGAACTGCGGTTGCGCCCCATCCTTATGACGTCGTTTGCCTTCATCCTCGGAGTGCTGCCGCTTTACTTCGCAACCGGCGCCGGCAAGCTGGGACGGCACTCGGTGGGCACGGCGATCGTCGGCGGCATGTTGTTCTCCACTATCCTGAATCTGTTCTTCATCCCCGTGTTATACGTGATTCTCAAGACTCTGCTGACCCGGTCCTCGGCCAAGAAGGCGGAAGAGAAAAGCGAGCTGGTGGGGGTTTCGTAGACACGGCCGGATAAGGTTCACAGCCACTCATGTTCGAGAGTATTCTCTGCCAGGCAACCGAATTCGATCCCGAAGTTCTTGAGTCTCTTTGAGCTCGCGCTCGAGATCGCCCGCGAGGGGCGGGAGGGGAGACGCATCGGCACGCTGTTCACGCTAGGAGACGAAGAGGCGGTCCTCACCAAGTCCCGGCCGTTGATTCTCGATCCCCTCGTGGGACACCCCGAACCGTCGCGCCATGTGAGCAATCTCAATCTTCGCGGAACCATCAAAGAGCTGGCGCAACTGGATGGAGCCTTCGTGGTGAGTCGCAGCGGAGTCTTTCTTTCCGCCTGCCGCTATCTTGATGCGGCGGCTCCGGGCGCGGATGTGCCTCTGGGCCTCGGCAGCCGTCATATTGCTGCTGCCAACATGAGCGCCGTAACCGGCGCGGTCGGGATCGTGGTTTCGGAAAGCTCGGTGGTCCGGCTGTTCTGCCACGGCAAAATGGTGGGTGAGATTATTCCCGAGCTGTGGATGATGGACCACGCCACCCACCTTCCCGGGCCGGTAAAAGAAGAAAAGGTCGGCGACCGCACCGTGCTGACGCCTAACTTGCGGTCATCCTCCAGGGCGATCTAGGCTCCGCTCCTTGCAATCCAGAACGTCACTGAGAAAGTTGTCTCGAAGTTCACCCAATTTCCGATCCCCGAACTCATGCACAGTAAACTACGAGACGAGCCGGAGAGACTTCAGCTGCCCGAGCAGCTTAACGGTGTCAATAGGTTTGAACAGATAAGCATCGCACAGGACTTTGAATGACTCGACCACGTTCTTGACATCGTCAAGTGCCGTGATCATGACGATCTTGACGCCCGAGCTCGACAGAGTGCCCTCAGCTTCTTCCAGGGCGCGGATTTCCTTGACCGCCGTTTGCCCATCCATTTCTGGCATCATGATGTCCATGCAGATCAAGTTGTAACTGCGCCCACAGTCTTTCGCCATGCGAAACGCTTCCACAGCCTCAGCGCCATTCACGGCGACGTGGCAATCACCGTAGCGGGCCAGGAACGTCTGCAGCAAAAGCCGGCTGGTGAAATCGTCTTCGACAATGAGTGTAAGCATGGGGACAACTCCTTTACTCGGGCTAAACCCATCCCGAGCGCTTCAGCGTATTTTGGAAACATTTGAATTCTTCTTCCAGGCGAGGCAGCAGTGTGGCGGCGCGATTCAACTCTCCCGCTGTTGCCGCCTGCTGCATCTCGAAACTGGTTGCGCACAGCGCCTTCGCAGAAGCCGTGCCGGCAGCGCCCTTAAGAGCGTGTGCTTGCGCTTTGATCTGGAACGCATCACTTTTTACGATCTGCTCCTTCAGAGTCCGCAACTGGCGGGGGACGTCGCTTACGAATGCGGCGAGGACAGTCCGGGCGAGGGCCTTATCACCCATCAGACGGTTCAGTAACTCTTCTTCCACGAAAACCGGTTCTGATGTTTTGGAGGAATTGGCAGCGACGCCCGATGTTCCGTCGCCGGCGCCGGGCGCAAGCCATTTGGCCAAAGCTTTCGCCAATTGCTGTGGCTCGATGGGCTTGGCAAGATAGTCGTTCATTCCCAACGCGATGCATTTGTTCCGGTCTTCCTCCATCGCGTCCGCCGTGACTGCAATGATGGGAACGTCGGGGTTGCGGATTGCAACTCCCCGCTCGCGGATGCGGCGAGTGGCCTCATAGCCATCCATCTCAGGCATGAGGCAGTCCATGAGGACCATTGCATAGTCCGTCTGTTCGAGCGCGGCGAGTACTTCGGTTCCGTTAGTCACCACGTCGGCCTGGCACCCGAGCCGATTCAGCATAGCCAAGACTACCTTCTGATTAGTCGGGTTGTCCTCGGCAACCAGAATGCGAGCGTTGTCATTCAGGCCGATGACGGCAGGTTCTTTTCGAGGGTCACCGGCCTCGGCTGCTGAGGCAGATTCTTTGTCGAGGGCTGTCGCCAGAGCTACCCGTAGGGAGGACTCCCAAATTGGCTTGGAAACGTAGCCGCTGAATCCCAACTCGCGCAGGCGCGCCGGATTGCCTTGTTTTCCTACGCAGGTCATGAGCAACAGGGCCGTACCGCGCAGGTCGGAGTTGGCCGCGATCCGTTGTCCCAATTCTTCTCCGTCCATCCCGGGCAGGCCCGCATCCAGCAGTGCAACGCGGAACGGATCGTGTGATCGAACCGCACGGCGCAGTGCAGCCAGTGCGGACTCGGCGTCCATAGCTTCCTCGGCGTTACATCCCCATCTCTTCAGAATGCGGGTTACCAAGGACCGGTTCGTCGCGTTGTCATCCACCACCAACGCCTTCACCGGCGGCAAGTTCGATTGATTGACCGGCACAAGCGCAGCCGCCTGCAGCCGTTTTTCAAATCGCGCAGTAAACCAGAAGTTGGAGCCTTTGCCCTCGACACTCTCGACGCCGATGTGGCCGCCCATCATTTCGACCAATCTTTTGGAAATCGTCAGACCCAGGCCCGTGCCCCCATACCGCCGCGTGGTGGATCCGTCGGCCTGCACGAAAGGTGCGAAAAGTTCGGCGGCTTGCTCCTGGCGAAAGCCAATGCCGGTGTCGCGTACCGTGAAGCGGAGCGTGGGCGTGAGCTGATCCTCGGCCTCGAGTCCCACACTTACGGCCACTTCGCCCTGATGCGTGAACTTCACTGCGTTGCCCACCAGGTTAAGCAGAACCTGGCGTAGGCGGCCGGGGTCGCCGCGAAGCTGCGTGGGTGTGCCGGGCTCAACCTGGCAGGTCAACTCGAGTCCCTTTTCCTGCGCCTTGATGGTCAACAATTCAGTGGCATATTGCAGGGGCGCGTAGAGATCGAAGTCCGCGGTCTCTAATGCCAGCTTTCCGGCATCGATTTTGGAGAAATCGAGAATGCTGTTAATAATTTCCAGCAGCGCCCTGCCGCTGGCGCGCACGATCTCAGCATACCGCCGCTGCTCGGGAGTAAGGTCGGTGTCCAGCAGTAGCTCGTTCATGCCGATCACACCATTCATGGGCGTGCGGATTTCATGACTCATGGTCGCCAGAAATTGGCTCTTGGCGCGGCTGGCGGCTTGGGCAGCTTCAGTCGCCTTTCGCAATTCCTGTTCAACCTTCTTTCGCTCGGTGATGTCCTCCTTCACGGCAATAAAGTGGGTGATCGCTCCTCGGGAATCTTTCAGGGACGAGATGGAGGCAGATTCCCAATAGAGTTCTCCGCTCTTCTTGCGGTTGGCGAACTCACCGCGCCATTCGCCGCCGCTGAGTATGGTCTGCCAGAGCTCGCGGTAGGTCGCGGCAGAGGTGAGACCAGACTTGAGAAAGCGCGGGTTCTTGCCGAGAATCTCCTCCCCGGCATAGCCGGTCACGCGAGTAAATTTGGGATTGACATACTCGATGTTTCCCTGTGGATCGGTGATGACTACTGAGGCAGGACTTTGTTCGACCGCACGCGACAGTTTCTTAAGCTGTTCTTCAACTCGCTTGCGCTCCGTGATGTCGTGGAAGAGGCCGTCGGCGTAGTGTACGCCGTCTTTTTCATAGGTTCTGAGCGCGCGATCATGCACCCAGATCCACCTGCCGTCCTTGTGTTGCACCTGGTATTCCACGTCGAACGGCTGGCCTTGGGTGAAAAGCGCCTGAAAGGCGTCATGGATGCGCTTCAAATCAGTGGGGTGAATTCGCCCCAGCCAAAGTTCCGCCCCTCGTTCGCATACTTCCTGCGCGGTGAAGCCGTAAACTTTTTCGATGTTGGGGCTGATATAGACTGTTTTTCCACTGACGGCGGAGGTCCACGTCACATCGGGGATATTGAGCACCAGAGACCGGTACTTCTCCTCGCTGTGAGCAAGTTTTTCGTGCGTTTGCCTGTACCCTGTTATGTCGAGCGTGGTGCCGACGATGCGCAACGCTTTGTTGTCGAGCCCGAGCACCACCTGGCCGCGGCTGCGAACCACCCGCAAGGCTCCATCGGGGCACACAATTCGATGCTCCACGTCGAAGGGTTCGCGTGTGCGGAGGGTTTTCTTCACTGTTTCGTTCACACGTTCGCGGTCCTCCGGGTGAATGGCTTGCAACACCCTGGCAAAAGGCAAAGATGCGTCGCCGGGCGGCCAGTGGAACAGACGAAAAAGCTGTTCCGAGCCGTGGAGTTCCCTCGCAGCTATATTCAATTCCCAACTTGCAAGACCGCCAATGCGCTCGACTTCGCGCAAGTTGCTGGCAGCGTTTTTCAGAGCAGCTTCCGTCCGTTTGTGGGCGCTGATATCGCGGATAACGGCGACACTGCCGGTCACGCAGCCCGTGGCGTTCAGGATTGGAGAGAGAGATGCCGAGATGTGGATCCCAGTGCCGTCCTTTTTGATCCCCACTGCCTCATAAGGCCCGAGGCTGCGGCCAGACGCGAGTTCCTGATAACTAAGCCGGAAGACCTCGCGGCGTTCCGGGGCGACCAGCGTGGTACACGGTTTTCCGATAATTTCCTCGGACGTGTAGCCATACACGGCCTCAGCGCCCATATTCCA